>JAEEGG010005939.1_pt1 | contig 28753 bp, 23 predicted proteins | sample 9134161 | NCBI WGS metagenome assembly JAEEGG01 (sample SAMN16246543, study PRJNA631951) | gut metagenome | biome: gut microbiome; feature: rumen; material: CR-attached | host: Bos | place: Iran: Karaj | collected 2018-10 | reverse complement strand
ACTCCAGATAATTGGATCCTTTCACGAGAATACCCTTTCTTGCGGCTCCTCCGATGCCTCCGAAGAAGGCCAGAGGAATGGAAATCACAAGGGCGCAAGGGCACGACACAATCAGGAAGGTGAGGGCCCTATAAAGCCACTTGGAGAACTCTCCGCCGAAGTCGCCGGATAATAGGGGAGGCAGGAATGCCAGCAGGACCGCCAGGGCTACGACGATCGGAGTATAAACTCTCGCGAATCTGGTGATGAAATTCTCGCTTTTTGATTTGTTCTCCGAGGCGTTCTCGACTAGCTCCAGAATCTTTGAGGCGGTGGACTCTCCGAAGGGTTTTGTGACTGTAGCCCTGAGCACTCCAGTGAGGTTGACACAGCCAGACAAAATGTTGTCTCCAGCGCTAATTCCTCTCGGAACGCTCTCCCCGGTCAGTGCCACTGTGTCGAGGCTGGAAGTCCCTTCTGACACTACTCCGTCAAGCGGAACCTTCTCCCCGGGCTTTATCACAATTGTCTCTCCCACAACTATTTCCGTAGGTGCGACAGTAACAATAGCTCCATCTCTCTCGACATTTGCCGTGTCAGGCCTAATGTCCATAAGCTTTGTTATAGACTCTCTGCTTCTGTCCTCCGCCATGTCTTCGAACAGCTCTCCGACTTGGAAGAACAGCATGACAAATACAGCTTCCGTGAATTGGCTTTCAGCACCTGGCAGGAAGCCGATGCATAGGGCGCCGAGGGTCGCCACACTCATCAGGAAATCCTCGTCCAGAAGTTCTCCGTGTATGAGTTTCTCTCCAGCTTCAAGGAGGGTTTCTCCGCCGACGATCAAGTAAGGTACAAGGAATATCAGAAGATTCTGCCACATCTTCAGATCCGTCGTCTTTTCAACCACAACCGCCACCGCCAGCAACACAGCAGCCGCGATGATCTTCACCAATCTCTCTTTGTTCTCCTTTTCCATATCTCTTGTTTTTGTACAACGCGAAGATGAGGGGAAAAAAGCGAAACCTGGTTGCAAAGTTCCAAGAAGGGTTTAGTTGAAGAAAAAACGGTATTCGTTGAAAATCTGGAGATTATGTGTGTTTTTGGCTGAGAATTTGATAATGTGAATAAGCGTTAAACGGATTTAATAAAGATGGTTATGAAAAAAACATTGTTAATCGCGGCGGCGGCTTTGTCGCTTTCAGTAGCGGCAGCCGCCCAGGGTTTCGGTCAGCGACCCCAAGGTGGGCGACCGGACGAAGCCACTATGATCAAGATGCGCACAGAGCGCATGGCCCAGCAGCTTGGACTTAACGAAGAACAGAGCGCCAAGCTTCTTGAACTCAACCAGAAGTATCCCAACGCCATGTTTGGCGGCCCAGGCGGCCCGGGTGGTCCCGGTGGCCCCGGTGGTCCGGGAATGGGAAGGCCACCAAGAGGTCCCCGTCCTGACGAGAATGTCGCTCAGGGGAATGACAAGGACGAGAAGGCCGACAATCCCAAGAAAAACAAGAAGCGTGACAAAAAGCGCGACAAGAAACCTGAAGCTGGACGTGATGACGCGCGGATGAATGAGTTCCAGGCTAATAGGGAGGCCTATGAGGCGGAACTCAAGCAGATCCTGACCGAGGAGCAGTTCAAGACTTGGCAGGAGAGCCGGATTCAGCGCCAGCAGGGACGTGGTCCTGGAGGTCCAGGGTTCCCTGGCGGCCGCGGTGGAACAACTTATCCATCACGAGAGCTATAGCTCCGTCACCAGTGACATTGCAAGCCGTACCGAAATTATCCATAGTAATATATAGGGCGATCATCAGCGCCTGCTCCTGTTCGCCGAACCCTAACATGGCCGCCAGCACTCCGAGGGCGGCCATTATCGCACCCCCTGGTACCCCGGGAGCGGCCACCATCATCACTCCGAGCATCATGATGAATCCCAGGAACATCCAGAAATCGAAGGGCATTCCCTGCATCATCATCAGAGCTACGGCGCAAGCGGTAATCTTCAGGCAACTTCCGGAGAGATGGATAGTCGCGCAAAGAGGGACGGTGAAACCGGCGATCTCTTCGCTGACTCCGTTCTTCTTTGTGCATTCCAAGGTCACGGGAATAGTGGCGGCTGAAGAAGAGGTTCCAAGGGCCGTAAAATAGGCCGGGAGCATCTTCCCGAGAAGTTTGAACGGGTTCTTTCCCACAATTCCGCCGGCGATGCAGTACTGGAAGACCAGCAGGAACACATGCAGGATGAAGATCACTCCGATTATCGAGATGAATACTTTGATCACCTGGAGGGCCTGCCCGGTGTGGGTCATACCGAGGAATATGCCGAAGATATAGATCGGGAGAAGAGGGATGATGACGACCTCTATCGTCTTGACTATTATATCCTTAAACTCATCAGCGAATCTCTTGAGGCTGGGCGAGCCGAAGAAGGCCATTCCAAGACCGAGGGTGAAGGCGAAAACCAGGGCGGCCATGACATCCACCATAGGAGGGATCTGGATAGTGAAATACGGCTCCAGATTCTCGAACTCCGCCACTGATTCGGCTGTGGTGCCGCCGATCAATTTAGGGAACACGGTGACACTCGTTCCGTAGGAGAGAAGACCGGAGAACACGGTGTCGCAATAAGCGATCAACACCGTGATTAACAGCAGTTTCCCCGCGCCTTTTCCGATGTCGGAGATAGCCGGGGTCACAAGTCCGACGATAATGAGCGGAATCAGGAACTGAAGGAAGTTACTGAATATGCTGTTGAATGTCACAAAAAGCCGTACGATCGCTCTGGGCATGAAGAGTCCGAATACGATACCTAGGATGATCGCGATGATGATCCGGGGCAACAACCCGATCTTGATTTTCTTTTTTTCCACGATGCTATAGTGTTATTATTCAGTGGTTTCTATATTTCCGGAATATTTCTTCGGGAACCTGAACAGGATTGACAAGCAGGCGAGAGCGAACAGCACGAAAGGATAATACAGGTTGGGTATTATTTCCGTCGCCGGTATGCCTGTCAGTCCCGCCGCCATAAGCAGTTGGGCACCATAGGGGATAAGCCCCTGGACCACGCATGAGAATGTGTCCAGGATGCTGGCGCTCTTTCTCGGGTCCAGCCCGAAACGAGTGGAGATATCCCTCGCTATATTCCCGGTTGTGAGGATGGCGATGGTGTTGTTGGCGGTGCAGAGATTCGACAAGCCGACCAGGCCGGCGATGCTGAACTCAGCACCTCTTTTACCCTTGATACCTCTAGTCAATCCCTTGATTATAAAGTCAATACCTCCATTGTGGCGAATAATCTCCAACATGCCTCCGGCCAGCATAGTGACGATGATAAGGTCGCCCATTCCGGCTATTCCCTCACCGACGCTTCCCAGGAAGCCGGTCCAGGTCATACCGTACGCGAAACCTATCACAGCGCACAAAACCAGGCCTATAGTCAACACAATCAGGACATTGATTCCGCAAATAGCCAGCACGATGACGGCGAGGTAGGGGATCAGTTTGAATATGTCGATCTGGCCGATTTCCGGGTGAACATCCAGGTTAAGACCAATGAAAATGTAAACTATCGTTACCACAAGAGCCGCCGGTCCGGCAATCCAGATGTTGGCCTTGAATTTGTCCGCCATTGAGCAACCTTGGCTTGTGGTCGCCGCGATTGTAGTGTCGGAGATGAACGACAGGTTATCTCCGAAAAAGGCTCCTCCGACGATCAAGGCGGTGATCATCGGTAATGATATACCAGCCTGCGGGGCTATTCCCGCGGCGATCGGCAGGAGGGCGACAACCGTACCGACACTGGTGCCGATCGACATCGAAATGAAGCATGCCGCGAGGAACAGTCCGGCCAGAATCAGTTTCCCGGGGAGTATGCGAAGTGTCAGATTCACAGTGGCTTCCACGCTGCCGATTGCCTTGGCTGAGGCGGCGAAAGCCCCTGCCATGACGAAAATCCAAATCATCAGGAGGACATTCTTGTCGCCGGCTCCGGAAGAGAAAACATTGATCTTGTCCTTGATCTTCCCTTTAGTGATCAGCAAGGCGTAGATTGACGCTAAAAGGAAAGCTGACGAGACCGGAACCTTATAAAAATCACGGCTTACAATAGATGTCACCAGATAAGTTACGAGAAAGACAGCGAGCGGGCTGAGAGCCAGCCAGCCGTTCATTTTACGGGGAGTATTGTCAGTTCGTTCCATTATGTCAGATTAATTCGCCGAGCCTGCGGCCCAGTCAGCCTCAATGTTAGAGATATTACCTGCGATCCATACTGTGTCGCCTTCCTGGAACACAAGGTCCGGCTCTGGATTGGTGATGAAATGGCCTTCCCTCAGGAGGCTGATAACCATACACTGGTACTTCCTCAATGCGGCGCTCCTCAGCGTCTTGCCGGTCAGGAAAGAGTCGGCGGTGAGAACATGCGGCTCTATTCCGAACCCGTCGTTGTCGGAATCAGCCTGGGAATCGTCTACCGAGTTGTTTATCAAGTTCCTGAGCTTCTCCAACTGATCTGTTGTGCCGACAGCAAGGAGTCTGTCCCCGGGGTAGAGCGTTACATCGGCAGAGGGGATCACTATGGACTTCGACCCCCTCTGGATCTTTATTATATTCGCTCCGGACTTGTCCCTGAGAGGAAGATCGCGAAGCTTTTCTCCAGCGAAAGTGGATTCGGGAGCGATCAGGAAAGCCTCAGTGCGCACATCGTAAGTCGAGAGTTTCTGCTGGACGGAAGAGGCCACTGGCTTAGCTCTCCGTTCGTTTTCCTCTTTCTCATTGTAGTTCTTAAGGAATCTCGTCTCCAGACCGGAATATTTGTGGATGGACATTCTGGCGAGGAATATGAAGGCGATTCCAGCGACTAGGATAACAAGAATAGTCCAGCCGGCAAGGTCGAAATAAGTCGACAAGACTCCGAGGATGATTCCAACTGCGAGGAAAGACCTGGCAAGCACCAGTCCCATGATAGGCCAGATATTCCCTGGCTTTTCCCGGATGAGCTTCGGGGCGCTTTTGCCGATAGATCCGGAGTGGACTCCGAGACCGAAAAGGAAGGGCGTCATAGCCGCGAGGGTGACTCCTGCGGAGATGAATTTGCGCCAGATCTCGGCCACGGACGGCAGCAGTTTGTCCACCAGAGGAACAAAGTAAAGCCTTGATCCAATGTAGATCGCGAGAATGATTACCCCGTAAAGAAGTACCCTGGTGAACCAGGCGGTAAGCAGGTCCTTCCATGCGTTCCTCTCGGCTGCGGTCTGCTTGGTTGAGTTACCCCGGTCGGTCTGCAGGCGTTCTATCCAGGACTTGGGCAGTTTCCGTTGCATCAGGTCCAGGAAGGGATCCGCCAGTTTGATCATATATGGAGTAGTGAAGGTCGTGATGACCGACACTGCTATGATCACCGGATAAATGAAGTCCCGCATAACACCGAGGGTGCAGCCGACACCGGCCAGAATGAAACCGAACTCACCGAGTTGGGCGAGGCTGAATCCTGTGTGGGCGGAGTTGTAGAGGCTGTTTCCTGTGATGATCATACCGGCCCCGGCGAATATGATGTGGGAGACGATTACGATCAATGTGATTAACAGAATCAGCGCCCAGTGCTGTGCGATGATAGCGGGGGAGAGCATCATACCCACGGACACGAAGAAGATTGCGCCGAATAGGTTTTTGATTGGCTCGACTATCTTGTCAATATGCTCGCTTTCAATTGTTTCCGCCAAAATGGAGCCCATAACGAAAGCACCGAGAGCGGAGGAGAATCCGACTGCTGTGGCGACCGCCACCATCATGAAACAGAGTCCGATGCTGACTATCAGAAGAATTTCGTCGCTAAGGAATCTCTTGGCTTTTTTCAGGATTGTCGGGATAATGAATATTCCGACAAGGAACCAGAGGAGAAGGAAAAAGACCAGTTTGGCGATGTTGGCCACCAGCTCTTTTCCGGCGAATGACTGGGAAACGGCCATGGTCGAAAGGAGAACCATCAGCAAGATGGCGATGAGATCCTCGACCACGAGTGTGCCGAAAACCATGCCAGCATAGGGCTTGTCCTTAAGGCCCATGTCGTCGAACGACTTGATTACCACCATCGTAGATGACATCGACAACAGGCCGCCCAGAAAGACGCTTTCCATCATCGTCCAGCCGATAGCCTGGGCGGTGACGAAGCCGAGGATGAACACTCCCACGAACTTGACGAGTCCCGTCACGATGGCGCTGGAGCCGACTTTCATCAGCTTTTTGAAACTGAATTCCAGACCCAGACCGAACATAAGGAATATTATTCCGATCTCAGACCACTGATGGACGGTTTCCTGGCTGGATATTCCAGGGAAGAAGTCGATATGGGGACCGATCAGGAATCCGGCGATAATATAGCCGAGAATGAGCGGCTGTTTGAGTGCCTTGGATATGATCGTGAATATTCCCGCGGAGATCAAGATCACCGCGAGGTCCCGTACGAGATTGAGTTCTTCTGACATATACGCGAATTTAATCACTATGCGGCCCATTTCAAAAATTTTCTCGATTGGCCAAGAGTTCTTATATTTGTAAGATTTAATATCAATGAGTAACATGCTGGTAAAAAGGTCATATAAAGTCGCGGGACACGTGTTCAGCCTTTCGCTTGAGGAAGGAGACAGAGCATGGGAGGCGCTCGGCAATTACGACCCTTTCCTTTGCGAGGATGACTCTGAGGTACTATTCAGCCTCGAGGTCGTACCTGATATGGAAATCGGCCCCAAGGAAGAGTATTTCATCTCCAAGCCTGAGGGTGGGGAGCAGAGGATTGACATTTACCATATAGATGGAGGCTATCTATTTGAACTATCGCCGTTTCCTGAGACTCCGATCTGCGGCTGGATGAAGGTCGATTCCGACTTTTCGAAAGGATTATTGAAGTCCACAGCGAATAAGATTTTCTGCATCAACAACGCTTTGATGCTTATGTTCGCTTTCCGGACCGCCGGGCTGGATACTATTGAGATCCATGCTTCTTGCACAGTCAAGGATGGGGAAGGATTCCTTTTCCTCGGAAAGAGCGGGACTGGGAAAAGCACCCACAGCCGTCTGTGGCTCAAGAATATTCCTGGAGCGTGGCTCCTTAACGACGATAATCCGGTGATCCGGATCGTGGACGGGACGCCTAGGGTGTACGGTACTCCTTGGAGCGGGAAGACCCCTTGCTACATCAATGACAATTATCCCGTCGGTGCGGTGGTTCGTATAAACCGCGCCCCGCATGACGCCATCCACAAGATGGAATTGATGGAGGGCTTCGCTTCGCTATATTCTTCATCATCAGGACTTAGGGACATCAAGTCCATTGCTGATGGTTTGTTTAAGACGATTTCGGAAGTTGTCCAGAAGGTGCCTTGCTACCTGCTTGACTGCCTGCCTGACGACCAGGCCGCCATCGTTTGTTCAGAGGAGGTTTTGAGAAATGAGTGATCGTCCATCGGCAGTTGATGTGAAAGTGATGGAGCCTGAGACCTATTTCGGAATGGTAGGAGGGCTTCTTGCTGAAGGGAAGGATGTGGAGATGACTCCGAAAGGCAACTCCATGCTGCCTTTCATAAAGGGAGGCCGGGACAGTGTGGTGCTTACCAAACCTTTCAGGGCTTTCGAGGTCGGGGATATTGTGTTGGCGAAGGTCGGAGACCGGTTCATTATGCATCGGGTATTCGCTGTGGAGGGGAAGAAACTGACTTTGATGGGTGACGGAAATATTTGTGGCACAGAACATTGTACTTCCGATGACGTGATTGCCCTGGTGACTGAGATCCATAAGGAAAACGGGAAAAAGGTCATCCCTGGGAAGGCGGTTTTCTGGAGGCGGATCAGGCCTTTTAGAAGGTATATTTTGGCTATTTATAGAAGAGTTTTATTATGAGGATCAAAGAAGGATTCACACTCCGCGAGATTATCGGTCAGTTTGTTGTCATCGGGGAGGGACTCAAGCAGGTCAATTTCAACAAGATGATCAGTATGAACGAGTCCGCCGCCTATCTTTGGAAAGGTGTCGAGGGCAAGGATTTCACAGTCGAGGACTTGACTAAACTCCTGACCGACAAGTACGAGGTCAGCGAGGAGCAGGCTGCCTCTGACGCTGCTGCCATCGCCCAGAAATGGATTGATGCTGAATTGATTGATTTGTAATTTGTTCCGTTAGATGAAGGATTTCCGGACGTGCATGAGAGGATTGATGAGGCTCTCCAAGCCTGTGCTTTGGAGAGACTTTGTCTCTATCATCATCGGCGTTGTCCGGATCACCGCCTCTCTGGGATTCGTCTGGATCTGCAAGCGGTTGGTGGACATTGTGACGAATGTGGTCGAGGCCGACTTGTCTGAGCATGTCTGGATTCTGATTGGGATCATGCTGGTCCAGTTGGTATGTGGGCTTGCGGCCAATTACTGGGAAGCGTACAATATCGTCAAGACCCAGAATGAAATGAGACTGGGATTCTTCTCCCATGTGCTTAGATCCCGCTGGAACGGTCGTGAGACTTTTAAGTCCGGTGATACCATCAATCGTCTGGAAGGAGATGTCCAGATTCTAGCTGACCTGATCTGCACACGTTTGCCGGATGTGGTCCTGACAGTCATACAACTAGTGGCTGCTTCAGTTTATTTGCTGAGCATGGCTCCGTCGTTGCTCTGGATGCTGATTCTTCTGATGGTCGTGGCTGTGGTCGGATCGAAGATGTATTTCAAGAAGATCCGGGAATTGAACTCGTTGATCCGCTCTGAGGACAGCGAGGTGCAGCAGCTGCTTCAGGAGAATCTTCAGAACAGGGTGCTGGTACTGACCTTATTCGGGGTCGGTAATGTAGTTTCAAGATTGGCGGATATCCAGGAACTTCTCCGGCGTAATACATTCAAGCAGTTGAATTATAACGCTGTCGCCCGTGGCTTCATGAGCCTCGGATTCATGGGGGGATATGCTGCCGCCTTCCTATGGGGAATCTACGGAATCAAGAGTGGGACAGTCACTTACGGTATGATGACCGCTTTCCTTCAGCTTGTCGGACAGGTACAGAGACCAATCGCTGAACTCGGCCGTCAGGTACCCGCATTCATTAAGTCCCTTACCTCTGTGGAGCGTCTCCTTGAGCTTGAGGATCTCCAGATTGAGCGTTACCATGGTGATTTCATGTTCTCTTCCGCTCCAGGTATTCGTATTGATGATGTGACCTTCGCATATTCCCCGGATCCTCCGGTTGTCAATAACTTCTCTTATGACTTCAAGCCGGGCAGCCTAACTGTTTTGGCTGGTCCAACCGGTGTGGGGAAGAGTACTCTCACCCGAATGATGCTTGGCCTTTTGAAGCCTACTTCAGGGACGGTGCAGTTGTATTCATCTGATGGTAAGTCCCATCCTGCTGATGCCGACACTCGTTGCAATTTCACTTACGTTCCGCAAGGAAACAGCTTGATGAGCGGGACTATCCGGGAGAACCTTCTGCTTGTCAATCCTTCGGCAACCGAGGCGGAAATGGTTGAAGCTCTGCGTCTTGCGGCTGCTGAATTCGTTTTCGAGCTTCCTGCCGGTCTTGACACCATCTGTGGTGAGAGCGGCACTGGCCTTTCTGAGGGTCAGAGTCAGCGTGTCGCTATCGCCAGGGCTTTGCTCCATCCTGGTGGGGTGATGATTCTCGATGAGTCCACTTCGGCGCTTGACATGGAGACTGAGGAGCGTCTGCTGGACAATATCCATAAGGCTTTCGCCGGGTCGAAAACGATCGTTTTCATCTCTCACAGACCGGCCGCCACCCGCATCGCCGACGACGTCGTTACCCTTTAGGAATTTATCATTCAGGCGCACTTACTCACCCGACCGCACCGGGCGAGCGCTGTGCGTGCGGTTGGGGCGGTTATATGGGTTTTACCGCACCGGGTAAGGGCTTGACGTGCGGTTGGGGCGGTTATATGGGCTTTACCGCACCGGGTAAGGGCTTGACGTGCGGTTTAGTTTTTCGTGGTGCGGGAGGAGAGGGGAAACATTGTGTCGACAACAGAAATAGGCAGGTTAGCGCAACGGGCCACTTGGCTGTTTGAACCGTAATATTCGTTTTTCAACTTAAGGGCGAGTTGTTTCTTTTTCTCAAGTGGAAGGTCTTTAGGAGAATTCGCGAGGAATACGCTTTTGCAGATCTTGAAGGTGACTGACAGCATCTCCTCATCATTCAGATTAGGCCTTTCGCCATATTTCAGTGCGGTTTCCACCTGACCTTCCACATTTTTCAATACCCACATTACGAATTGCCTGGCATTGTCGAAAAACTCCATCGCACGCTCATAATCCACAAAAGATGCTGGGTTCGCCACGCCGTCTTTAACGAGTATCCTTGAATCGATTTCGTCTAACAATCTGGAGCGGGTGAACTCCCTTAACGCCCTGCCTTTTAGAGTTGCTGCCGATACTCCACCCTTGTCAAGCATGGGGTTGAAATAAAGGAATCCGGAACACCACCGGAATGAGAACGGATTTACGTCGTGCCTGACTACGAACGGGTTACGGATTACGTAAGCGATCTCGTCACGCAGCTGCTTGAGGCTTGTGATCGGCGTTAGACCAGGCCGCATTCTCTTCACGAGATCCCCTTTGCCATACCTGCGGAATAACCTGTACAACTGGGCATAAAGGTCTTCGAAAAAAGCCATGCACTCGGCTTTAGACCCTTCAAGGATAAAGTGCAGGTGGTTGGACATAATCGCGAATGCCAGTATTTTGCAGCCGGCTCTAAGTGCTGAGATCGCGATCATATTGTTGACCAGGATGAAATCCTTCTCGTCTGTGAAAAGGACATCATCTTCAATGGGGGTTGTGTGGAGATGGTAGAAGGGTTTGGCTTCGCTGAATTTGATCTCTGGTTGTGAAAATTGATAATACATGAAGCTTTTCATTTTAAGTTGTTGGTAACAAATATAGCAAAATCATCCGCCCGATTGACTTGACCGCACCAATTAATTATTTCTGGTGCGGTTGTCGTGGTTTTGGCTGGCTAACCGCACGGGTTAAGGGCTTGACGTGCGGTCAGGGCGGTTATATGGGCTTTACCGCACGGGTTAAGGGCTTGACGTGCGGTCAGGGCGGTTTTGGCGGGTCAAGAGCACCGGGCGAGGGGCTGGGGTGCGGTTAGTGACGAGGTTTTTGTATATTTGTGGATATGATCAAGGTATTAGCGATATGAGACGATTGGTTTTAATGGTGGCGGTGGTGATTGCCTGTGCCACATCTTATGCCCAAGATAGGGCTGACCGTCAGGACCTTACTGATCCCGGTTCATCAACTTTCATCCTGTTCGGCGATCCTCAGGGCTATGTCAAGTACGACATCAACCAGCCGATTTTCGAGTTGACCACTCTCTGGGTGGCGGACAATGTCGAGCACCTGAATATCAAGGCTGTTCTATGCACAGGAGACCTCGTGGAGCAGAACGAGAACAATGCCTTGAACCGGAACATGCTGAACCAGAGCAGTGTGCAGATGTGGGAAAGCATCAGCCGCTCGCTGGAGAGGATAGACAACAAGGTTCCGTTCATCTCGTGTGGCGGTAACCACGACTACGGATTCCAGCGCAGCGAGAACTACAACACTGAATACCCGAAATACATCTCTTTCGAAAGGAATCGGGCCTATGTGGATTGCCTTAAAGCCGAGTTCCATAACCGCCTGGGGCACGCCTCTCTCGAGAACGCCGCATTCGAGTTCGAGATGCCGGGCTGGAAGCATAAGATTCTGGTTATCAGCTCCGAGTTCGCCCCTTCAGCCGAGGCTGTCGAGTGGGCCAGGAAGCTGGTCACTTCAGACAAGTACAAGGATGATTATGTGGTCTATATCACACATTCCTACCTTCAGGAAAAAACCGCGAAATACACTGAAAATGAAGGATATTGGGTCACCAAACAGGAGGGGAACCACTCCGGCAAGATGCTTTGGGAGAACCTTGTGAGCAAGGTCCCGAACATCCGTCTGGTGATCTGTGGCCACACCGGAAGGCCTTCTCCTTCAAAGAATATTGAGGAGGATAACGAGCTCAGCACGGCCTATAGGGTCGACAAGAATATCGCAGGGAAGAATGTCCACCAGATGATGTTCAACGTCCAGACACTTGGCGGCGGCTGGGAAGGCAACGGTGGAGACGGCTGGATCCGTATTCTCGAGTTCATGCCCGACGGCAAGACCATCAAGGTCCGGACATATTCCCCTCTATTCGGAATATCTCCTTCCACGAAGCACTTGGCTCATCGAACCGCCCCTTACGACCAGTTCGATATGGTCGTGGAATAAGGTTTACGGTCAGGAAACAAAAACACCCATTTCCGTTCCCCGGGAGTAAATAATTTACTTTGCGGCCAACAATAGCTCGGTATATTTGTCCTTAGAATTCCGACAGTCTACATTATGGTGCGACATTCCAGAAACGTCTATGGCGTGATTTGATGAGTTTTACTTATAATACTCCAGGCAAATCTCATTGATGTGAAGGGTATTTGGGGCAACGCCATAGAGCAGGAAGTATTTGTGATAGCCTAAATCGAAAGTTTTAATGTAACCCTCAGTTTTCGAGGCGCTTATGGGAGTAGCGTCGCCTGGGACTCCATCTGTGAATATGGTGTCTGACGCATAGACCTCGTAGTTGCCAGTGGTATAGCTTGAGTTGGTCTCAACGGAAACCCTTACCCATGTATATGGAGTCGCATTCCAGATGGCCCACCCTTGGCCGATATTATCATACCAGGCCCCGTCAAAGTGGTTAGGGGATCCTCCATGCCAACTTAAGTACCTTAGATTGAAATAGATACCACGGTATAAATCTGTAGAGAATGCTAAATTCAGGTCGTAATAGTCGCCCATGTAGGTATTATGGGACGATGTATAACTGATGTTGAGCGATATGGGAATACCGATTTCCAATTCCTTTTCAACATAATCCAGTTGAGAAACCTTCCCATCCACAGCTAGCGCGCGGACAAACAAAGAGTATGTTCCAGGCGCCAGACCGCCGCTTATGGATGCGGTAAAAGTATTACCTTCAATCACGTGGTTCGTCAGGGGATACGCAGTTCCATCCTCATCTCTTAGCATACACTCATATCCTTGCAGGAACTCGTTTTCAGGAATCGTCCACCAGACATCGATGCCATCAAAACTCGGATTGTTTGTTTTGAAGTCGATATCTTCCTGTGCGGGATTAGGAACGTCAGGAGTTTTCATGTCCACTATGAAAGTGGTCAGTCCACCTTCCTTGAATTCCAGTGTTTTACCCTTTGCTCTTAGGTTTATATTCCTGTAATAGCTGTAATAACCATTAGGGCTTGTACAGTTTAAGTCCAAAGAGATGTGATCGGTTACCCCCGACATGCAGCGAAGCCATATAGTTGCCGTCCTGTCTGCTCCGACTTCTGGTTCCTCGCCTTCATTGTAATGAAAAAAAATACCGTCGGTACCGTCAGAGTATTTCATTTTCTGATCAACCGGATCATAGTTCATATAGTAGCCTGCCTCTATGCCTAATTGTATAAACCCGTCAGAAATCTTACTCCCTTCCGGAAGGCCGTTCACGACCATTTTGATAATAGTCCCCACTCGGGCGAATTCAAAAGAGAGTTGTCGCGGCCGAGAATTTTGGCAAGTGACCACCTTGGAGACAAGGACATCAGCATTTGGATCAAAACTGTCGGCAGAGGGATTCTGTGATTGAGGAAAATCAATTGTCGCGTATATTCTGTTATTCTCATAATCCCATGCGTCAGGAACATCGATGGCGGCACTTGCAGGATAAATCGCGACATACTGAAGAGTTCCGGACACATCATCCCGCTCATCTAGTTCGAGAGTGAATTCGGCGTTGTCCGTGTCCGCATCTAGACCTTCTGTGCCATATAGCATGGCGGCGGTACCATTATAGTCCGGGTTATTCATAACCATCCAGGCTATAGTCGGGACTCCTTCAATCACGGCAAGTTTATCTCCCGCTTTCCAACCTACAACATATTTTCCATTCTGTTCACTGATAGATGTTCTTGTCCCCGCCTTGCCCGCACGAACCGTCACGGTTGTCGCATTAGACACAGGAACTTCAACTTGTTCAGCTACTTCCATGGTTTCCCAGTCGCATGCTACCGCCCCTAGGATAGCTAGCATACAGAAGAACAGCTTTCTCATATCAGATAGTCCCTCCATCGACGATGTCATCATCTCCAATCTCGTTCCCGGCAGCTCCTTGGTTCCCAAACTTGAGGTTACCACCTCCCGGACTTTGGCATATATCCCTAAATGGCTCGATTTCAATTACTTCCGCTGTTGGTGCCAAATAGGCGCAAGCAAAATGAATCATGACTACAAATATTTTAAGGTTGACGATTCTAATATAGTTATAATTTGCTTAAATACAAATAATTACTTGATTTCTCAGTTAATCGAGACTATAACCGGTCTGGAGGGAGCGTAGACAAGATCGGAAGGGGAGTCGGAACTAATTCTCTCCAAGCGTATTAGCGTGGTGTCATACCGCATTCCGGGGGCGTCTATCGCGTCCAGGATACGTACTTGGCTGCTGCCTACTTTGCAATCACGAAGGATCAGGCTGTCTTGAGGTGGCCGGCACTGGATCAGGACCGGAATCTCATTTTCGACAGAGACCCTCTCGAACACGATGTTGCTCTGGACCGGGGGCTCGGCATAGGGATAATAGCTCCGGGAGTACTGGTCATGGTCGAAATGGAGGCAGATGGCCACCGGGCGCTTCTTGGCCAGGCGGATGTCCCGGAATATGACATTCCGTACTCCGCAGTTGTAGCAGACGTTTCGGTCCTGCGACATCGTCCAGGTGATTCCATCCGGATATGTCTGTGTTCCAGACAGATGCGTGGGCCGTTCGGTGGACACATAGCTCTGCTTCACCTTTGGTCCGTTGGAGCGGTAGATACGCCCTTCGGAAACAACAGCGTCACCGGATGACTGGATATCCATTCCCTCCGACCAATCTTTCCACGCTCCAGCCAGCAGGCGGACAAAGAACCCGGTCGTGCCATGCTCGGGGTCGTCCAGATCGACGCAATCCTCGATCAATCCGTCCTCTATCCAGCCCATTTCCGGGTTGCTGGTGGTGTAGTCCTGGGCGTTGAGCGCTATCGGGTCATCATATGTCTTGAATATGCCATGGCGCACGACAAAGCCCTTTCCCGGTCCGAAATGGACAGCGTCTTTCATGCCCTCGATGTGGACGTTCTCCACGGTGGCATTTTCGAAGGTGCAGATCTGTATCCCGAAGTCATGGACGGGCAAGTCAAGCATAGTGAAGTTATTGATCTTCAGGTTCTTAATATAGAAGAATCCGACTTGGCAGGACATCCCCACGATAAGTGGGATGTCAGTGCCGTTGTACAGATCATTGCAGCGGATATTCAGGCCTGAGATGCTGATATCTTCGTCATATTCACGGGTCAAGGCGCCCCTGTTCAGGAACACATGACGGGCCACGACGCCTTCCGGATCTTTTGTCCTGTTGAGGATTACTCCGTCGGCGAAAGAGAGGTCAGTTCCGGAGTCCAGAAAGAGAGTCCGGCAGATGTCGTAGACTCCTTCCTTTCGGACTACGATCTTACCACCTCCATCCAGGCAGCGTTGGAAGGCCTCAGAGTTGGCCATGGCGTCGTTGCCAGGCAGGAAACCGTACTTGTCGGCGTACTTGACTCCTCGCTCACAGGAACATAACGCAAAAATGAGCGGCACCAGCGCCGCATACTTCAGAAACACTCTCATGTCCACATTTTTTTATAAAGATAATTTTATTTCTGTTTTTTATCAATAACGTTTAAATTAGTGGAGCAAATAAAGATATTCATTATGAGAAAGACTTCTTTTTTGATTGTGGCTCTGCTGCTGACTGTTACAGCGGTGCGGGCGCAGTATATCCCTCCTGTGGAGGAAGATGTTAAAGCCAGACTTGCCGAATGGCAGGACCTTAAGTTCGGAATGTTTATCCATTGGGGAGCATATAGCCAGTGGGGTGTCGTCGAGTCCTGGTCACTGGCTCCCGACGATGTTTCCTGGCAGTACAAGGCCAGGAGCGAGAGGGATATGGATTACTTTGAATATGTCAATGCGTATGAGCATCTGAAGGACACGTTCAACCCCGTGAAATTCGATCCCGGGAAATGGGCTGATGCCGCGAAATACGCTGGAATGAAATACGTCGTATTCACAACCAAGCATCATGATGGCTTCTGCATGTTCGACACTCATCAGACTGATTACAAAGTGACTGATGAGGGTTGCGCTTTCCATTCAGACCCGAGGGCGAATATCGCCAAGGAAGTCTTTGACGCTTACCGTGCACGCGGTATCAAACCTGGGGCATATTTCTCAATTCCCGACTGGCACAGCAACGATTTCTGGTGGAGGAGGTTCCCTCCCAAGAGCACCAGGGCAAATTACAAGGCTTCCGAGCACCCGGAGAAATGGGCCGCTTACCAGGATTATGTCGCCGCGCAGCTTAATGAGTTGACTTCCGGTGAATATGGCGACCTTTACCTGATGTGGTACGATATGCCGGTCACAGATGACAGCGGAGAGGCAAAACACGACTGGGCACGCTTCGCCAAGGTTGTCCGAGGCAACCAGCCCGGGATGATCATGGTTGCCCGCGGCCAGCGCAACATCTGGGAAAACTACCAGACTCCGGAGCAGACCATCCCGGAGAAGGCCCTTGACTATCCTTGGGAGTCTTGTGTCACAATGACTTACAGCTGGTCATACAGGCCCAATCTGGATTATAAATCCACGCAAACTCTGCTCACGATGCTTGTCCAGATTGTCTCTCGTGGAGGTAATTTCCTGCTTAATGTCGGACCCGGCCCTGATGGAACTCTAGAGGATAAAGCTTATGATCGTCTAAAAGGAATAGGGGACTGGATGCAAGTCAACTCTGATGGTATTTACGCGACGAAAGCTGTCGAGCCTTATCAAGACGGCAATGTGTATTACACCCGGAAGGGCGATTACGTTTATGCCTTCTATGTCCCTGAAGAGGGAGCGGAAGAGACTTTGCCGGCTGTGATCAAGATTCCTTCTTTCACAGCGACCTCGTCCAAGGGCGTGCAGCTGATGGGATCAAAGAAGCCTCTGAAATGGGCCAAGGCTCCTGAAGGAGGAATGCTTGTGAATATTCCCGAGTCCTTAAGGAAGAACCCGCCCTGTGAGCACATCTGGTGCCTGAAGATAAAGGTGAAGTAACTTATTTGATGACAATGCGTTCCTCCTTGTCCACTCGGATAAGGGGAACGCCGCTCATCCTCTCTTCGATGATCACATAACCTGAAGAGGAAAGCGTCTTCACACGACCGTTCTTTAAGATGTCTTCCTTCTTTAGATGGAGGAAATGCTCGATGTTGGCGTAGTGGAAGTCGCCCATCGCGATCTTTAACATGTCTTCGTCCTGGACACTCCGGCCATTCAACTCCAGAGTCTCGATGCTGTGCGTTTTCTGGTCTTAGACAACCTTGACGCCTTTGGACAATTGGTAGAACTCCCCACCATCGTCTGGAGCGTCGATGGACTCGTCGCGGAACATCCATAACAGGGCCTCCCTCAGCTGTTTCCCGGTGATCATGAATTCGACGACCTTATTGTCATAAGGATATACCTTTCTCAGGTCGCCTTTTGTGACCAGTTCCCCTAGTTCCTTACCTCGTATGGCGCCGCTGGAAATGAATACGATATCGACGCCGGTGCCGTCTTTGACTATGTCGGTGAACAGGTGCCCGAGCATCGAATCCCGGTTCCGTCTTTTCTGGGTATACACGCCGTCAAGACGAGTCAGAACCTGCTCATACACAGCGTCTGTCATAGTCTTGTATTCATAAACTACCTTCTCCAGTTCGAGGTCTCTGGGGCAGTTGTCAGCGTTGATGGGGATGAGTTTCCAGGTATATGAGTCGATGGAATTCGTGTCCGTGTCGATGACCAGGTCGAAGCGGCCGATCTGGTCCGTGCCGACCGCGGCCTGTACGATGGGAATGCCCGCCACAACCGCCGGCTCGTCAATCAAGGTGTGGGAGTGGCCGCCGATTATAAGGTCAACGCCCCAGTCCGGGTCCAGTTGAGCGGCAAGTTCCTTGTCATTCTCGAATCCGATATGGGTCAGCAGGACGGTCAGGTCGATATCAACCGTCTGGTACGCCATGCAGATCCTTCCGACCTCCTCCGCGGCGTCCTTGATGCCGACCAAAGTGCTGATAAGTTTCTCATTACGAGTATATTCCAGCACATCTTCGGTCAGAATGCCGATGAACATTATCTTCATCCCGTCGATCTCGATGATCCTGTGGGAGTTGAACAACCTCGTGTTGTTGCTGGTCAGGAACATGTTGGCGTTGATGATCGGGAATTTGGCGCACTTCTCCAGGAACAGGAGGTGGGCGAGGCCGTAATCAACTTCGTGGTTGCCCAGGGTGACCACGTCGGGAGCCAGCAAGTTCATGATCTCAATGGTGGATATGCCCCTGTATTCCTGATCGATGAGGGAGCCTTTGAACATGTCGCCGGAGATGGCGTAAAGCACGTTCTTTTCTTCTCTTCGGGTCTTGGAGATATATCCGGAAAGCATCGAGACGCCGCCGGTCAATTTATCGTCAACCTTCTCGGCTAGGAAATCGCCGTGTAAATCGTTGGAATGAAGTAAGGTAAGGGTCTTTTTCATAGGAATAAACAGTTGAGTTCAACGCGAATATAGGTAAAAAACAAAAAAACAATAAAACTGTTTAAATAAAAAAAACTTTTGCTTAAATTTGTACGATTTCGTGCATACGCACGCGTGATCGTGTTGGGCACCTGAAGCAAGTGATTAAAAGTTAATTAATTAAATATAAAAAAACGTTTTTTTATGGAAAAGAAATTTATTTATGAAGCTCCGGAAATGGAGCAGATCGAATTGAGATTCGAGCGTTGTGTTATCATGGGTAGTGGTGATAGTACTGAAAAACCCATTGAGGATGGTGAGGAAAACTTCTAGTTCTGTTGCCTTATGAAAAGAATTGTATCTATAGCCGCATTATTTGCGATTGCTGTTGGATTTGTTTCTTGTAATAAAGAGGAAATAAACAGTGTCCCTGAAGAGGGTTATACTTACTCTTTTGCCATTTTGGACGATGCGACCAGGGCAACCATGGATAATCTTGGTGTTGCTTGGGAATCTGGTGATCAAGTCGGAATGTATCTTCAAGGATACACTGGATACGCAAAAGTTGACATGAGTACAACTCCCAAGTCTGTTATCCTCTATAGCAGGAACGAGATTCCCGCTAATAGCTATGCTTATGCGTATTATCCTTATAATAGTGACAACACTGACAAGACGGCCACGAAGGTTGTTATAAACAATGTTCAGGATGGAGGTTCAAATGCCGCTATGCCTATGGCTGGTATACCATTCAAAGTTGAAACATCTATTCCGGTAGATGACGATACTAAGAAAGCCGAAGGTAACGGAACTATTAAATTCCTGAACCTTGGATCCATTATCGATTTCAAGATTTTCTCAACTAATTATACTGGGGAAACGGTTCAATATGTTACGTTTAAGGCTGATAATGGTACTGTATCTGGTGATGGTATTATCGATCTGACCGCAATTGATGCAAATAATGCTTCTACCTTAGAATTAGCTTTCACCGGTAATAATAATTACGATAATGTGAAAGTAAATCAGGAAGTAGCTGTTGCTGATTCAAAAGATGCTGCTGAATCAATCTATATGGTTGTTGCTCCTGGTACATATTCGGGAACTATTACGATTGGAACTGATGTTGCTACCTATACATTCAATTTCAGCAATAAGACTCTTAATCGAAATGGTCTCAAGCACTACAACATGAATCTCGACAATGCGACACGTGTCGCCGAGGTCGTGGAAGTAGTTAAGGATCTGCCTTATCCCGTGGCATTTACCACCGGAAAGGGTGAGTTTGTGATTGAAGGGGATACAGGTAATGAATGGACTTTCGGCCAATATGGCGCAACTGTTTCAGGTTATTATCAGGCCGAAGGTGAGAGTGGAAAGACTAATCATACTGCTAATACTAGCCTTGTCTCTCCTTGGATTAATTTGGAAGGTGTTACAAACGCCCAGATGACTTTCCATCAAGGAAGAAATAAGTTCCTAAATGACGATGATATAGTACTGAGTATCCAGAAATATGGAGAATCCACCTGGACATCTTTGGATTTGGGTCTTCCCAACAAACCCAATAGTGGTTTTGCACAGAATGATCCCGTTATTTCTTTGAGCGATTACGTTGGCAATAAGGTTAAGGTTAAGTTCACTTATACTTCTACTGATACCAACGCTGGCACATATGAGTTCAAGGATTTCCTTGTTGCTAAGGTTAAAGCTGCTGCAGGGTTATCATTCAATACTACTGAGTTTGAGGTTGAGGTTGGTGACGATTTCACTGCTCCTGATCTTGTTAATCCTAATGAATTGACAGTTGCTTATTCTTCGGATAATGAAGAGGTTGCCATGGTTAATGCAACTACCGGAGTAGTTACACTTCAGGGTGGTACAGGAATAGCGATTATTTCTGCAGCTTTCGCTGGTAATGATGACTATGAAGCTGAGACAGTCTCTTATTCAATCACAGTCACTGACCCCGAGGCTATCCCGGATGATGAGACCATCGTTTTTGGAGATCTTAATCTTACAAATGCCACTAAGTACACCGATCCATTTAATGGTGGACATTTCACTGTTTCTTTTGGTGATGGGGAAAATGATGGTACGTATTATACTACAGGTAATGGAATCCGCACATATGCAAACGGAAAGATCAATATTTCCTCATCTTATGAAATAGTTCGTGTTGATTTCACATTCGCTAACAATTATGCTCCCACAGCAGGAAACTTTACTGTTAATTCTGGTGATCTTGTTCCAGGTGCTTCTTCTGTTTGGACAGGGAAATCTAAGAGTATTGTTCTTACTGATACTGGAACTACTCAATGGAGGCTCCAGTCTGTAAAAGTGTATTATTCGGAACCGGAAATTCCTGTATATAACATCACTTTGACTTCACCTACTAATGGATCTTTGACCTCCAATTATGCAAAAGCGGAGGAAGGAACAGAGATTACTCTTACTGTTTCTCCAGATGAGGGTTATAAACTTGGTACATTAACTGTTAATGGGGATAATGTTACATCTTCTGTTACTAACGGTCATTATGTATTCTCTATGCCAGGAGAAGATGTTTCCGTAGAAGCATCATTTGTTCTCATTCCGCAAGGAGAAAAGACCTACACTATTACTTGGAACGCAACAAATAATTCTGAGGCTATAGGAGGATATTCAAATGATTGGGTGGTCACTGCTGATGGACTCACTTGTTCTATGCAGAACTGGAATAATAATAATAATGGTTGGAATTATGTTAAAGCAGGAAGCAAAAATGCTGCATCTGTGGCAACCATTATTTCTCCTGCTATTCCTGAGGCTATTAAAACTGTTACAATTACTATTGATGCTTTAACTGCGTCCAGTATTAATTCAATAAAACTGTATGTGAGTTCCTCTGCTGATTTTAGTAATGCATCATCTTATGATATCACAAAGAGCAAAGGGGATCAATCTGTTTCTATTGTTACCCCTACGACTAATTGTTATTATAAGATAGTAGCAGATTGTGCTAAAGGATCAAGCAATGGATTAATACAAGTTTCTAAATTAGTATTCACTACCAATTGAAGCGGATCCGGGGTGGAACCCGGAGGCCAGACGGCCACAGCAAGCGTTACAACTGGAGATCCGAGTAGTGTGAGTTCGACAGGGGCAACCCTGTCGGGCTCATACACCGGAGCTACCGGAGAGGTAACAGAAACTGGTTTCTACTATGGAACCAGTTCTGGCAGTCTTACCATCAAGGTTTCTTCAACTGGCTCCGCAACTCCGTTCTCGACCGTTCTTGCAGACCTTGCGTCTGGAACCATATACTATTATAAAGCCTATGTGAAGGAAGGCAGTGAGGAGGTATTTGGCACTGTCAAATCCTTTACTACCAAGGCAGTGGCTACTGCCACGGTGACGACCCAAGCCGCATCATCGATCATAGGTACTATGGCTACGCTCAATGGTTCCTATTCCGGAGCCACTGGTACCATTCAGGATAGAGGGTTCAGATACAGGAAGCAAGGCACAAGCTCGTGGACGAGAGTTGGGATCAATGGCACATCGGCTTCTTCCGGGCAATTCTCAAAAGAGATTACAGGCTTGACTGAGAATACAACCTACGAGTTTCAGGCTTATGTGGTCGAGTTTGACGCTTCTCTTGGAGCGACTGGGACATATGTTGACAGATGGGCGTCCAATACATTGACATTCACCACTGCTAATTCAACCCAAATCGGACTCAATTATCTTTCCAGTTATGAGGTTCCATCGATACCGACGTTGAATGGACAAGGGACAAGTGGCTTATACTCAGCAAAAGAAGATAACTGGTACAGGCACTATACAACCAACTCTAAGCAGCAGGTAGCCACTCACTCCTTCAAGCACCCTGATTCCCAAAAATGGGTACGCAACTACACGGTATTGTACGACGAAACCAGGTATGCCCCTCTGTGGTGCGCCCATGCTATGCATAAGTCGATGTGGCCGGACTATAATGTGGGTCGGAACGATAATTGGGGCGATGACCCGGCCATAAGTCTTACACAGCAGAGCGGATTGGACAATGCTAGTTCCGTAGGTTACAGCCGTGGACATCTGGTCTCCTCTGGAGAGCGTCAGTCGACAAGATACCAGAATAAGCAGACGTTCTATTATTCGAACCAGGCGCCACAGCGTCAGAATAAGTTCAATGGGTCAATCTGGGGCCAGCTTGAAAATGCGGTCATCTCTGCAGCACCGGCAGCTAACTCTAGAGACACGCTTTACGTGGTGACCGGAGTTCTGTATGAGTATTCCGGAAACCCCACTACAAAGCCTAGCGGATCATTGAATGTTCCTATTCCGACTCATTTTTACAAGTGCGTAATGCTTTGCTCATTCGATGGCTCAGGGAATGTGACTGCGGCTAATGGAGTAGCCTATCTCTTTGAGAATAAAGACTATAGTAACAATAACTATTCAGCCTACGCCACAACTATCGATGAGGTTGAATCCCGGGCAGGATTTGATTTCTTCCCGAGAATCCCAGAGTCGCTGCAGACCGAGGCTGAGAATGGGACAAATTCTCTAAGTTTGTAGAAGCCGTTTGTTGAAACGTCTTGTGAATCAAATCTTTACGAAAAATGCGTAGCGTATTTAGCTACGCATTTTTCATATTAGCCTTGGAATCAGCTATTTCCAAAACACGCAAGCATCCGAGGACGAAACCTCCTGTCACGCTTACCCCGCCGAACCTCGCCCGGTGTCCCTGAATCGACACCACCTGCCGTACTATGGGCAGAAATAGACTGTGGTTGGGCTCGGTGGGGGTACTCTTCGGGCAAGGAATGGGGTGTTTATTTGCCTGCAGAGTATAATATTTACTCCCAGGGAATGAAAGTGGGTGTTTTCGTGTCCTGGGAGTAGAAAATCATTCTCGATTATTATTCTTGTAGTTTGGAGATTATGTCCTCTGGAACTCCTTCCGATCGCAGGACAGACATAATACGAATCCTTTCATCTGAAGCGCCCTTCTTGATTCCTTCCTTTATTCCTTTCTCAACACCTTTCTCAATTCCCTCTTTTATGCCTTGTTCACGGCTGAATGCGATCTGGTTACGTATGTCTCTCTCGGTGGTCATGTCGTTCTCGTATTTGATCTTTTCCTCTGGCGTGAATTTAGCTATTTCCGCCGAATTAAACAAAAGCTCGAAAATCTCTGCCTGCATTTCCTTTGGCCTTGACTTCAGGGCGGTCATGTTATGTAGAGCGTAGCATAACTTCTCTAAATCGGAGGACTCTTCGGATATCGACTCCACATTCGGAAGCTCTAGGAAATAGAAACGCAACCTCTCCGTCATAGGCTCTCCACTGTCCCGTTCGAATAATTCATAACGGAACAAGAAACGGCCGTCAGAAGCTGGATGAAGGGAAAAATCCATCAGGCCAATAAAGTAAACAGGCATGAACTCATACGAGTCAACACCTTTGTCCAGTTGTTCCTGAATAGCGAATGATGAATAATACAACGCCCTTTCCATGAACCATTTCTGTTGGGCCAATTGTACCTCAACAATAAATCTGGACCCATCTGCTGAGGTACACTCAATATCAAATATAACCCCATGATAGTCAGGGAAGGGATTTGGATGCTCCTTGTTTCCATACTTGATGTCTTCAATGTTCGCCTCAGGAATGATCTCCCGGAGAAGTAGAATCATTAGCCTCTTGTTGATCTCTGTGCCGAACGAGCGCTTGAACCAGTAGTCCAGCAGAATGTTCGCATAACGGCAGTTTATTTCTGTTTCCATAATTTGAGTTTATTTGGTTTCCACAAATATGGCCCATCAAAACGTAAAAAATGATAAGAAACAGAAAAAGTTTTTCTTATGCCCCATGAAACCTATAACTAAAGCGTTTGAGGGCACCGCCGCTTTTTATACGATTTCCGGCGGCTAAAGACCGGGCGCTCCGGGGGGCTCTGGGGGAAGGCCCTCCTCGTGCCCGGCTTTTGCCCGAACTGCTCGACTTGTGCCTGAACCGGATGGTTTCCGGTTGCTTTACTTCAGGCTCAGCGGCGCCGGTGTCCCTGCGGCGGCACCACCTGTCACGCTTACCCCGCCGAATCGAGCCTAGTGTCCCGGAATCGGCACCACCTGTCACGTTTACCCTGCCAAACTGCGCCCGGTGTCCCTGAATCTGCACCACCTGCCGCATAGGTTTCCGTGTCCTGGGAGTATCTGGGATTCAAGTCAGTGCTACATTCAAAGCTCAATAGCCGTTATTCGATCACTCCTTTATATAGTTGTTCAACAGGGAAAACCATGTCCCAATTATCCCCCCAAACCACATTACCGTGATCGATTGTGAATGATTTGAAATATGCCGGATTCATGTAGCGATTATGCTGAGGATGAGGGTTATTCATGATGAATGGCTTGAAATCCACCACCTTGGAGACACCGTCGCTGAAGAAGATGTTAAGACTGACATCTCCGGCATATTCCGCTCCAATTACGTATAATCTAGGTGACTTCATGCCTTTACTCTCCTTTTAATTTGCGTGCAACGAACCCTTTTCTTAAGTATAAAGAAATACATCCAAAAGTTCCATCTTTGATGATCAACTCAAACACGGTTTGGCATTCACCCTTAATAACATGAACATGTATAGGCTCATGTTCGTTTGAATAAAAGAAAAAGATGAAGCCGAAGTATTCATATATCTTAGGCATAATAATGAAGTTTTTCAGTTTCCTCAAATATACGCCTTTTTCAGAGATTTCCCAAGGAAATTATTTAATGACCGCCAGCGGGAGGGGGCACCGCCGCCGGAGTATACGATTTCCGGCGGCTAAAGACCGGGCGCTCCGGGGGGCTCTGGGGGAAGGCCACCTCGCGCCCGGCTTTTGCCCGAACTGCTCGACTTATTCCTGAACTGCTGACTTATTCCTGAACTGAATGGTTCTCGGTGGCTTTAGCGCTGGCTCAGCGGCTTCCTCTCCTCCTCAGCCTTCTTCTCAGGCCGGTGTCCCGGAATCAACACCACCTGGCGCACTTACCTTGCCGAATCTCGCCAGGTGTCCCGGAATCGGCACCACCTGGCGCAGCAGGGGTTGAAACAGGCTGTGGTTGGGCTCGGTGGGGATACTCTGCGGGCAAGGAATGGGGCGTTATCTTGTCTCCAGAGTAAAAAATTTACTCCCAAGGAAAGAAATCGGGTGTTTTCATGTCCTGGGAGTAATCGAAATATCTGAGAAGTCCGGATTCTAGCGCCAGTCTTCCAGTTTGAGACCTGGGATGCGGGAGAGGTGTTTAGTGTTATTTGTCACAAGGCAATGGCCAGCCTCAAGGGCAGAGGCTCCGATCAGTAAGTCGAACTCATCCAAGCGCTCTCCTTTGCGCTCAAGAAGTGTTTTTATTTCCCCATATACAGCTAGGCAAGGGGCAATCGGCAGTAGATCAAAAAGTTCCAACAAGAAGCGGATGTCCTGCTTTTTCTCGAAAGATCGTTCGCCTTTATATGCCCCATAGTACAACTCAGCGATTGTGATTTCTGATATACAGCAGTTTCTAGAGCCGGCTTTTTCAACATGGGCCCGGACTGTGCGGTTGCCTTTTAGCAGCTCTATGCATATATTCGTGTCAAGCAAATACATACGTCTAGACTCAATATTCCTCAATAATTCTTGTTTTGCCGAAAGACCTTTCTGAACGCAGTTTGGCAGACAATTCATCCGCTGAAGTCCCATCATCCCATGCGCCGCTTAGGCGATCAAGCAAACTGATGTCTTTTCTGTCAGAAGTGCTCTTTCCAATCGAAAAGGGGATTCTCCCTTCCTCTATGACTTTATTAACATATATGGTGAATGCGGTGTTAGCACTCATTCCAAATGCCTTACAGAGGGAGTCGAATTGTTCTTTGACTTCTTTCTCAAGGCGCACTGTTGTCATGACCATTCCCATCGTCAATTGTTTTTGCAAAGATAGCAAAATGATAGCATATTTCTATCATATCTAGAAAAAAAGATGATTATGAGCCTGCAAAAGGCCATTCTGCCACCATCCTCTGCGTTTTGTAACTCTTCCATCGTTCTGATAGTTCACGGACTTGTACGAAAGTGTCAATGATGGCAAGTGTTGTGGTCACGGCTTGTTCACTTTTAAGTATAGTGGCAAGCATATATAAACCACGTTCTGTGAATGCTGTCGGTACTACCTTGCTGAATTTCAGTTTCTTAAGGTGGTCAAAAATTTTGACCACCCTAAAAAACCTATAACTAAAGCGTTTGTGGGCACCGCCGCCGGAGTGTACGATTTCCGGCGGCTAAAGACCGGGCGCTGCGGGGGGCTCTGGGGAAAGGCCCTCCTCGCGCCCGGCTTTTGCCCGAACCTCTCAGGATAACAGGGGCGTCTCTCAGGTTGGAAGAGCTGGACTTTAGAATAAAGAAAAACCGAGGGGAAAGGGTAGAATGCCTTCACTTTGACTATTTTTTCGATCTCCACCCTTATGGAGATGCGAACAGGCTTTGGTCTTGTTCTTCTTTTCATTTGGATTTAATAAAGTTAGTGTGAAAGAACAACGTCCTCCCTGCTTCAGTACCTCCCCTCGGTTGAATCTTTATTGACAAACAAACAGGCATCTATTAAGGGTAGATGCCTGTTGAACATGACTAACAGTCATAAATCCAAATGATGGATACAAAGGTATAAACTTTTCTTAATTAGAATCTACTTATTACGTAAAAAGATTGATTCATACCCCCCCCGAAAACCAATCTGCTCGGCTTTTGCCCGAACTGAAAAGCGGCTCGCTTCCTGAGTTCGCCCGGTGTCCCTTCTGCCGCCCCACTGGGCGCACTTACTAAGGAGGTCGAATTTTTCGACCTCCTCTTGCTAACGTGACCGATTCCTTATGTCCTAATATGGGAACTCCTAAACTCACACATGGTCCTGGCGCCTAAAGTTCTGATTGTTAGGTATTGATTCAATATTAAAGTTGGCCTGTGCGGCACTTTAATTATATTCAAGTCATTGAGTTTGAATGGTTTGACTGTCAGTGGCGAATGGCACCGCCGCCGGAGTATAAGATTTCCGGCGGCTAAAGATCGGGCGCTGCGGGGGGCTCTGGGGAAAGGCCCTCCTCGCGCCCGGCTTTTGCCCGAACTGCTCGACTTATTCCTGAACAGAATGGTTCTCGGTGGCTTTAGCGCTGGCTCAACGGCGCCGGTGTCCCTTCTGCCGCACCACCGGGCACGCTTACCCTGCCGAATTGCACCCGATGTCCCGGAATCGGCCCCACCTGTCACGCTTCCCCCGCCAAACCTTGCCCGATGTCCCGGAATCGGCACCACCTGGCGCAGCAGGGGTTGAAACAGGCTGTGGTTGGGTTTAAACAGGCTGTGGTTGGGCTCGGTGGGGATACTCTGCGGGCAAAGAATGGGGCGTTATCTTGTCTGCAGAGTAATAAATTTACTCCCAGGGAAAGAAATCGGGTGTTTTCATGTCCTTGGGAGTAATATGCCGCTCGGTGACTTGCCGCTCAGGCCCCTAGCGCTCGTGGATCCTGCCTTCCTGGGGCTTGACGTAGCGGTTGCCGGTGGCGGCTTTCACGGCGTCGACAAAGACAGGGGAGTAGGCCGGAGTAGTAGGCCTCTGGAAGCCGGGACCGGGACGCCCGACAAGTATCTCGCCATTCTGGCTGGCCCTGATGCTCTGGTCGTTAAACTTGACAATCAAGAGTTTAGCGAGCTTGTCCCAACGCTTCATCATCATGTCGGTGTAAGCGATAGTCTTGCCGGTCAAATATTCAGTCCTATCTGAAGGAGTCAGCTCCTTCGCCCTCTTTTCGACCTCCTCCTGATCCTTGGCGTAGAAGTCCTCAAGCTCAGCCTGGGCCTCCTTAAGATCTCCGATCATCGCACTGTAGCGTGGATAGACCATGTTCGCCACGAAGTTGTTCATCCAGAAGGCTCTCTCGGTGCTGAACTCGTTCATGCTGTTGTTCTCCCTGCGGAACGGATCCGGAACCCTGTTGATTCCGCAATATGCTGGAACATAGGCAACCATTGAGGCGTCATCCATATTGAAATATGTCACACCACCGACAGCGTCAGGAA
>JAEEGG010005938.1_pt1 | contig 28754 bp, 22 predicted proteins | sample 9134161 | NCBI WGS metagenome assembly JAEEGG01 (sample SAMN16246543, study PRJNA631951) | gut metagenome | biome: gut microbiome; feature: rumen; material: CR-attached | host: Bos | place: Iran: Karaj | collected 2018-10 | reverse complement strand
GCTACCGAGCTTTGAGGCATATTCAGAGAGTTTCTCATCGCTGAGCCCGAGGGCGCAAAGGTCATTCAGGGCTTTCAATGTAAATGCGGCGTCGGCCGAACCGCCTCCAAGGCCAGCTCCCACAGGAGCCTTCTTTTCCAGGAATATTTTCACTGGAGGCAGCTGGAAGTCGTTGGCTAGCAGGAAGTAAGCCTTGGCGCAAAGGTCTTTGAGAGGATCCCAGTCCACACCTTCCGCCCTCGCTATCGTGATCATCAGCTTCCCATCCTCGCTGATTCCTTGAGCTAATTCGTCACCCAGATCCGGAGGGGCAGTCCGGCCCCGGCGAAGTCCATCCTCGCTCCGCTGCGGCTGAGTATCGCCTAAGGCCGGCAGCCCCTCCGGATCCGTGAAGGCACCATAGCGCCTAAACAGAGAGGCGGAAGTGCGACTATAGTCATCACCGGTTATAACCTCCAAAGTGTCCCCGAACTCATGGCAAGGGACAAACAGGGTCTCGAGATCGTGATAGCCGTCCTCCCTTTTGCGTAGGACGCTCAGTCCGAAATTCAGCTTGACATTAGTCTGGAGAACCATCTCTCTTGATTATCAATTACTTAAGCAATGTCCCGATGTGATGTTTCACTATGCTAAATAGCGTAAGTTACTCATTATCAACGCCAAGTCGTCTCCACACTTAGTGTTTGACGACCAGCGAGCGGATAGCGTTTTCTACTTTGGCGGCAAGAATCTCATCATCAATGCCGGATAGGATAGGGGCGACGAACGAGATCACCTGCAGCACTTTGGCCTCGTCTTCCGGAATGCCTCTTGAGCGCATGTAAAACTGCTCGTCCTCGTTCAGTTTTCCGACAGTGGCTCCGTGGGAGCACTTCACGTCGTCTGCGTAGATCTCCAGCTGGGGCTTGGTGTTGACGAGTGCCTCATCTGATAAGACGATGTTGTGGTTCTCCTGATAGGCCTCGGTCTTCTGGGCATCTTGCGCCACAATGATTTTTCCGAAGAACGCACATTTTGCTGAGCCGGAGGCCAGGCCATTGAACAGCTGTCTGGACACGGATCCTCCGACATGGTGGTTCATCGTGATGTTGAAAGTCACTTGGTCAGTGCCGGCGCTAAGGTATATCCCTTTAAGGTCCACTGTCGCTCCTGGTCCGGTAATGTCCACAGTGACAGGAATTTCCGCAGAAGTTCCAGGTAAAACCACAAACGTCACATCAAGCCTTTCCCCAGCCCCGACCATGAAGTTTTCCGGCCGGGAAGAATCAACGACGATTACCACCGGAGCGGCCGCAGAGCTTAGGCCGTACTCAGCCGCAGCGCCGTCCTGAGCTTGTCGAAGAGCGACGCGAGAATGGACGCGGCCGGGCTCTGGCGGCCGTCCGGCAGATATTCTAGAACTGCTCGAATCCATCGCTCTCGATTTTGTCAATCAATTCCCTGCCACCATCGGCCACGATCCGCCCATCCTTAAGGACATGGACCTTGTCCGGCTTGACATATTCCAGAAGCTTCTGGTAGTGAGTGATAACTATCGCGGCCTTATCTGGCGTGTGCAAGGCGTTGACACCATCGGCCACAATTTTCAACGCGTCCACGTCCAGTCCGCTGTCCGTCTCGTCAAGGATAGCCAGCACGGGATCCAGCATCGCCATCTGGAATATCTCGTTCCGCTTCTTCTCTCCTCCCGAGAAGCCCACATTGACCTCCCTCTTGGCGAACTCCGGCTTCATCTGCACTAGCGCCATCTTCTCCTTCATCAGTTTGAGGAACTCTCCGCCTTTGATCGGCTCCAAGCCCTCAGCTTTGCGCCTTGAGTTAATAGCGGTCTTCATGAAGTTGGTGATAGACACTCCAGGAATCTCGATCGGGTACTGGAAAGAGAGGAACATCCCAGCCCAAGCCCTTTCTTCCGGCTTCATTTCCAGCAGGTTCCGGCCCATGAACTCGATAGTTCCGGCTGTCACCTCATAGTCCGGTTTTCCTGTTAGGACTGCGGAAAGGGTGCTTTTTCCGGCACCATTCGGTCCCATCACGGCATGGATTTCTCCACGGTTGATCTCGAGGTCAATCCCCTTTAGGATCTCCTTGTCTCCGATGCCGGCATGAAGCCCCTGTATTTTTAATAATGCCATTTTGCGTGTTTTATAATTTGATTACAAGGTATTTACAAATCACGACTGTACAATTTATACCAGGTCCAAAGTGACCAGATGCCGTTGATGAGGTACAATGCGCTGACGATTGGCATAAAGACCAGTCCCGAGCTCAGGTAAAGGGTTATGTTGGCGGCATTCACAACCAGCCAGACAATCCAGCAGTCCCATTTCTTCTGCGCCGATAGGAACTGGGCCAGAAGAGTGAGCATCAGCACGAAGGAATCCAGCCAAGGGGTCGGATCCGGGCTGAAAGTCTTTGTCCACCAAGAGGTTCCAAGCTGGCTCAAAACATATCCCCAGATAGCTCCCGCCACCACCACTACAGTCAGCGCCACGCACCATCCCCTCATGTCGAGTCTGCTGACCTTCAAGGCGGAGGAGTCTTTGGCGCTCTTCTCGTTCTCTTTCGGGTGGGTCCATCTCCAGTGGCCGAAAGCATTGATTCCGAACGCTATCGGCTGGAGCAGCATTGCCGAGTACAAATGCCTCTGCCAGAACAAGATGAACAGCAGAATGTTGTACAAATAGCCGACCCAGAAGTTGTACTTGCTGTTTCTTCCGGCCAGAACCACGCAGGTCAGTCCGGTGATCACTCCGATCAGCTCCAGCCAGCTGACCCCCGCCCCACCCATCGTGAAGGCTATGTTATTTATGTCGAATATATTCATCATCCTATTGACCCTTCAAGGGAAACTTGTAGTAGTTTGGTCGCTTCTACGGCGAACTCCATCGGGAGGCGTGAGAGGACTTCATGGGCGTAGCCGTTGACAATCAGGCCCACGGCATCCTCCGCGTCAAGCCCACGCTGGTTGCAGTAGAATAGCTGTTCATCACTGATTTTCGATGTGGTGGCCTCATGCTCCACGATCGCTGTCGGATTGAGGCTCTGGATGTCGGGGAAAGTGTGGGCCCCGCATTTAGAGCCGATCAGAAGGCTGTCGCATTGGGAATAGTTCCTGGCGCCGATGGCCCCCGGGTTCATCCTCACAAGGCCGCGATAGCTGTTCTGGCTATGCCCGGCTGAGATTCCTTTGCTAACGATCCGGCTTTTGGTTCCCCGGCCGATGTGGATCATCTTTGTTCCCGTGTCCGCCTGCTGGAAATTGTTGGTGACAGCGACTGAGTAGAACTCTGAAGAGGAATAATCACCCTTCAGGATGGTTGAGGGATATTTCCAGGTTATGGCCGATCCGGTCTCGACCTGGGTCCAGCTAAGATGCGCCCCGCTGCCCTTGCATATTCCCCTCTTAGTCACAAGGTTAAGGATTCCGCCTCGGCCTTGGGCGTCGCCCGGGTACCAGTTCTGCACCGTCGAGTATTTCACATCGGCGTCTTTCTCCACGACAATCTCAACCACTGCCGCATGGAGCTGGTTCTCGTCTCTCATCGGAGCCGTGCAACCTTCCATGTAGCTGAGCGAGGAGCCCTCTTCCGCTACGATCAGCGTCCTCTCGAACTGCCCTGTCCCGGCGGCGTTGATCCTGAAATAGCTCGACAGTTCCATCGGGCATTTGACTCCTTTTGGAATATAACAGAAGCTGCCGTCGCTGAACACCGCCGAGTTGAGGGCGGCGTAGAAGTTATCCCCAGAGGGAACGACGCTAGCGAGGTATTTCCGCACGAGGTCAGGATGCTCCCTGACGGCCTCTGAGAAACTGCAGAATATGATTCCTTTCTCAGCAAGTGAAGCCCTGAAGGTGGTAGCCACGCTCACGGAATCGAACACCGCGTCGACAGCCACGACTCCAGCAAGAGCCTCGCGTTCCCGCACAGGGATGCCCAGCTTCTCAAAGGTTTCCTCCAGTTTCGGGTCTATTTCCTTTGGACGCTCCGAATCTTTCTTCGGGGCAGCGTAATAGATAATATCCTGAAAATCAATAGTTGGCATGTCAAGATGACCCCAATTGGGCATCTCCATCTTCTGCCATTTGCGGAAAGCGTCCAGACGGAACTCCAGAAGCCAATCCGGCTCCTTCTTAAGGGCGGAGATGGTGCGTATGATGTCCTCGTTCAAGCCTTTTGGAATGAATTCCTGACGGATGTCCGTCACGAACCCCTCCTTGTACTCCTGCGAGGTTATCCCTTCAATAATCTTGTCCTCTTCTTTTCTGTCCATATCCTGCAAATATAATCTATTTAAGGCAAGCTTGAAAGCCTTGGGTAAGTTTGGCTTGTTGTTTGGTAATTGTTATATTTGTAAATAACAAATCTTTAAGTGTTCACAATTATGAAAGGAGATTCATTATTCGCATTGATAGCCGGGGCTGCCGCCGGGCTGACTCTCGGTTTGTTGTTCGCTCCCGAGAAGGGCGAGGAGACTCGTCGTAAGGTCAAGGCCGCCGCGGCGAACGGCTGGGACGAGTTTGTGGATGCCGCTGACGAAGGTTGGGACAAAGCCAAAGAGACATTCGAGGACGTTAAAGAGGGTGCGGAAAGCGCAACGACAAGGCTTCGGGCAAGGGCTCGCCTCGCCCGCAGGGATCTTAAGGACTTGAAGGCGACTTTGTCCGACCAGGCCACCGACCTTAAGGAAGGTGCCCGTGAGAAGATTCTCGCTCAGCTTGAGAAGATCGAGAAGGCGCTCGCGAAGGACGAGGCCGATGACGCCGGGACCGAAGAAGAGGCATAGGCGATGGCCGAGTTCACAAAACCAGTCGAGGACCTTGGGACCAAGGCTTCTGAATATGTCGATCTTCGGATCGCTGAACTGAAGCTCGGGGCCATCAAGGGTCTTTCTTTGACGCTGAGCAAGTTGCTGTACATGCTGCTTGTCCTTTTTGTCGTTTCCATAATCCTGATTTCCATAGCCTTTGGAGGAGTCATGTGGATCGGAGAGATGATCGGCAGCTATGCCGGAGGGGCGGCCATTGTCGGAGGTTTTTTCCTTATCGTGCTTGGAGTGCTGTTCCTTCTCCGGAAAAAGCTTTTCCGCGACACATTCGTGCCTTTGTTGGTGAACCTTTTCTTTGAGGAAGAAGATAAGAATACAGGCCATGAAGTACAGTGAGATTAAGACATTGGACGAGTTGGAACTCGCCCAAAAGCAGGTAAAGAAGAATCTTGACAGCAAAGGGAAGGCTGTCCAACATTCTTTCGCCGACATGAAAGAGTCTTATTCTCCGGGCAACCTGTTGCTTTCCGGACTGAAGTCCGTGTCTTCGTATATTCCTATAGATCACTTGATTCTGTCCACAGTCAGAACCATCAAACGAAGATTGCTGAAATGAGAACCCAAGTCGAGGCCGTCCGGGACATGATGCGGTCAAGAGGTTGGGACGCTGTCGTCCTGACCGGCAATGACCCGCATTCCAGTGAGTATTCGGCGCCAAGGTGGCACCAGGTCGCCTGGGTGTCCGGCTACACAGGTGAAGGCGAGATGGTCATTACCGAGGATCATGCCGGCCTTTGGACCGACACCCGCTATTTCATACAGGCGGAAAAGCAACTCCGGGGCACCGGGATTGAGCTTCACAAGACCAGGGTACAGGATCAGGTGCTTATTCCCGAATGGCTCAAAAGGCAGTTCGATGGCTACAGCGAGGTGGTTGTCGCCGTCGATGGACTCGGGATCAGTGCCACTTCGGTGGTTGAGATAAGGGACACCATTGGCAAGGAGCGTACGGCGATAGCCAACGTACCCGATATGCTTTCCCCTCTTTGGGAGGACAGGCCCGGGATTCCCCAAACCCCCATAATAACATTAGGGACCGAGACGGTCGGCTGGTCCAGGAAACAGAAGATCGTATGGATCCGTAAGTGGTTGAGGGACAATGGCTGCGATGCAATCCTGCTAACCGCTCTTGACGAGATTGCCTGGACCCTGAATGTCCGTGGAAGCGATGTGGCCTACAATCCGGTGGTCATGTCTTATCTTCTTGTCACCCACGACACCACACAGTGGTTTGTCCGAAAAGGAGAGATTCCGGATAATGACCATGAGACAGCCGACAGTTTCTACGAGCTGACAGCGGACGGAGTGAACATCCAGGACTATTCCGACATCGGGATGGCTCTTGCCGGGATGGTGGACGGAGACTACATCAAACGCCTGTTCGTCGATCCGTCTTCGCTGAACTACGACCTTTATGGGGTGCTGAAAGAGAACACCTTACGTGAAAGCGTGGTGACTGGTAAGTCGCCTGTTGCCCTTCGTAAAGCCGTTAAGAACGAGGTTGAGATCGAAGGTTTGAAAGAGGCTCATCTGGAGGATGGACTGGCGATGGAGCGCTTCCTTTTCTGGCTGGAAACAATGATCGAAAGCGGAGAGCCGCTCAATGAATATGAGTGTTCTTTGAAGATACATGAGTTCAGATCCGGCATTGAAGGCTTCCGAGGCGAGAGTTTCGAGACCATCTCCGCCTACGGACCTAATGCCGCCCTGCCGCATTATGTCACCCCCGAGACCGGTTCGGCGGAGTTGTATGCCAACGGTCTTTATCTCTGCGACTCAGGTGGCCAGTATCTTTTCGGAACCACCGACATCACCCGCACCGTTCCTCTCGGGCCTTGCACTCAACTTGAGAAAGAAGACTACACCCTTGTGCTTAAGGGACATATAGCCTTATCAAAGATAGTCTTTCCGAAAGGTACTGCCGGGTGTCAGATCGACGCTCTGGCAAGGGCACCTTTGTGGAATACCAAACGTAATTTCGGCCACGGAACCGGCCATGGGGTGGGATTCTACCTCAATGTCCATGAAGGACCACAGGATATCCGCCAGAATTTCAACCACCAAGCCATCCTTCCCGGTATGGTAACCACTGATGAGCCGGGAATATACCGTGAAGGCCGCCATGGTGTTCGTCATGAGAATGTCTTGCTTTGTGTCGATGCCGGAGAGAATGATTTCGGTCGCTGGCTCCGCTTCGAGCCCATGACCCTGTGTCATTTCGACACCTCCATCCTTGTCAAGGATCTGCTTGACGACTCTGAGATCAAATGGCTTAACGACTACAACGAGAGGGTGTTCCGCACTCTTTCACCTCGCCTCTCTTCGGAGGTGGCTGAGTGGCTCAGGGCAAAGACCCTCCCGGTTTAATGTGATTGTTTTTCGAAAGCTTCTTTTAATCATTCCCGGAAAACGCCAAAAAAGCTTGACATTTTTGGCCGTATTTCCGGGAATTGTGCGTTTATAGGATAAAGAACATTGAGCGACGTATCGGAAATAAGTGAGCGGGAGTTGGCTCTTTTATGCGAGAAAGGAGACAGCGACGCCATCAGGGAGCTGTATAGTCGATATGCGGCCAGGCTCAAGACACTCTGCTCCAGGTATTCCGGTGGCTCGGTTGAGGGGATGGATCTTATGCACGACACGTTGGTCAAGGCTTTGAGGAAAATAGGACAATTCCGCTATGTGGGAAAAGGTTCTTTGTACGCTTGGCTGAGCAGGATCGCGGTCAATCTCGCGATAGATAGGATGAGAAAGGAGGGGAGACTTGAGACCTTGAGCCTTCACGAGAATCTCCCCGAAATTGAGGAGCCTAGTCCGGAGGATTTGAGAAGTGTGCCGCTGGAGGAATTACAAAGGATGATTTCAGTCCTTCCTAGTGCTAAAAGGGTGGTTTTCAACATGTTCTGCATGGATGGATACTCTCACAAAGAGATTGCGGTGTCCCTTGGAATCTCTGAGAAGACTTCCTCTTCGACCTTGGCTAAAGCGAAAAAGGATCTGATCTCGATGATAAATGAGTATTTGGAAAGGAATAAGTAGTCTAAGATGGATGAATGGATTGACATATTAAAAGATCGTTTGCGGGAAGCGGAGTCTCCTCTGCCTCCAGGCGACTGGGATGTCTTTGAGGCAAAGTACAAGGCTGACCGTCGTCGCCGCCGGGTGCTTCCGTTTGTCATTTCTTCCGTCTCCATAGCCGCCGCGGCGGTTGTGGCCGCTCTTCTTTTCCTTTCCCGTCCATCAGATAGCGCTCCTGCGACAAAGCCTTTTGAGGCCATCCCTTCTGCCCCTCAAAGATTGGCGGAAACAATTGAGCCTCAACCAGAACCCCCTGTTATCCAGAGTCCTCAAACCCTTGTCGTCAAGAGCCCTAAAACAGTTCCTGTCATTCTGAGCCCGCACCCCCCTGTCATTCTGAGCCCGAAGGGCGAAGAATCTCAAGCCACCGAGGAAGTTGTTGAAACAGAAGACGTTCCCGCCGCAAACCAACAGCAGGCCCAGAGCCCGCAGGGCGAAGAATCCAACGATTTCATCGACTATGAAACTTCCGGGAAACCAACCCGCAAGCGGCTGACAGTCGCTCCACATTTTGGAGGGATGCGGAGCGACGTTGCCGCTCCGGTTTCTTTCCCATCTTTTCCGGGAAAAAACGTTTATGCGTCGAACCACGGCAAACAAGGGTTAGACTACCTTTCATTACCGTATTCTAATAGTTTGAACAACGGTCTTTCCTCCCTTTCAGCTGACCACTCCATCCCGATCACTTTCGGTGTGGATCTCAGTTTTCCGATTAATCAGCGGCTGGCTATAACCTCGGGGGTGGAGATGTCTTCATACAAGTCAGTTTTCACTGAGATTATTTATAAACAGTCTTTGACCCAAAACAGGTATTTGACCCAGAAGGCCTTATATTTAGGAATCCCGCTTCGGATCGATTGGAGTTTCTGGCAAGGAGGCAAATTCTCCGCATGGATTGGAGCTGGTGGAAAAGTGGATCGCTGCGTTTACGCCAGGCTGGATGGAGAAGACATACGGGACAAAGACTTCAACTTTTCAGCGTTGGCTGATGCCGGAATCCGTTATGATTTCCTTGAGTATCTCGGAATATACCTTGCCCCCGAGGTCTCTTGGTACTTCAAGCCGGATAATCCCTCAATCCTGACCTACAGGACTGAGCATCCTTTTGCTTTAACTATTAATGTTGGCTTGAGATTGAATCTATAGGCAAGAGAAAGTCGGCACAGAAATAATTATCTAGAAAGGTTATATTTGCGATATGATTATGAGACGTTATTTATTCATCATCTCAGCGTTGGTGTTCACTGTCGGATTCGCCTCTTGCAATGCGACAGATTGGCCTGACGACGAAGACGGATTCCTGAATCAGGAACTTGTCATTAAAAATGCTGACGGCACTGAATTCAAAACCAAAAACAAGTTGGCGATAGGGAACAAGAAATCCTATCCGATAGGTTCCGTTTTTGTGGGCGGGGGAGTCGCGAATCCTAGTAAAGGATCCTCTCACCGGTGCCATTTCTATGGGGAGTCTTTCACAGAGGGCCCGAATTGGGATAAAGTCGCGGCTATGGTTTACATCGGCGGTTTCCGGCATAAGGGAACTGAGTATACAGCCCCCGGCCAGTATATAGATTTTATTTTTATCAGTATGATGGAACCTTCCAACGGTTACGGAGAGTATCTGAGCATTCCTATGAACCAAGGAAAATATGAAGGAGGCTGCGACCTTGTCAAGGATGTGAAGATCAACTCGTACAAGTTTTCGACTTACAATGAGGATAACCAGACTCTAAACGACGACGGTAAGATTGACATCCGTGTATTGATGAAAGACGGGACCAAGATTTCCATCCTGTTCGCCGGAAAAACCCCTTATGATGGTTATTATTAATAGTCGCTCTATATTTTTGAATATTTAAATTTTTAAATTATGAAAAAATTTTTGCATACAATCCTTGCTATCAGCGTTTTAGTGACCTTGAGCTCTTGCGCGAAGAGTTCCTTGGAGGACGATACCGTGCCCACCGACGAGCTTATTCCCCGGGAGGACATCACCTTGACCAGGACTGAGACTGAATATGTACAGGCCAACAATTCTTTTGCCCTTGAGTTGTTCAAGAACGCCTCTGGGGAAGAGAAAGGTAAAAGTATGCTATTGTCGCCCTTAAGTATCACCTTCGCCTTCGGGATGGTCAACAATGGAGCCGTGGGGACGACAAAGGACGAGATAAACGCGACCCTCGGTTTTGGTGAAGACACAGGCTCGATGAACGAGTTCTGCTCAAAGATGCTTAAGGCATCGGAAACAATTGATCCTTCGACAATTGTCGAAATCGCCAACGCAGCGGTGGTCAACACCGACCAAGGGGCCAAGCTGAAAGACAGTTTCGTCAAGGCTGTAGAGGATCATTATGCGGCGCTTGTCTATAATAAAGACTTTTCTAAAGACGATGTCAAGACTTTCATCAACAAGTGGTGCGCTGACAAGACCAAGGGGATGATTCCGGAACTCTTGAAGGAGCAAGTAAAGCCGGAGGAATTCGCCCACTTCCTCAACGCCACCTACTTCAAAGGCATCTGGTCCAATCAGTTCAAAAAGAGCGACACCAAAAAGGGTGATTTCAAACTAGATGACGGGTCGAAGATGTCCGTAAATATGATGTGGCAGAAAGCGCGTTTCAACTACAACTCTTTCGAAGGGATCGGAAGCGCCCTTTGCCTGCCTTACGGCAACCAAGCCTTCCGGATGCTGGTCTTCCTGCCAGAAACCGGCAAGACCCTTGAAGACCTGAAATCCTCTCTTGACCAGAAAACCTGGGACGCGTTTGTCTCCAGGATGTACGGCGTGGAGGTGGATGTCAAATTGCCGTCTTTCGAAAGCGAGTACAGCATTGACAATATGGCGGAAATACTCGACAAGATGGGTATCCACCAGGCGTTCCTGCCTTCCGCCGATTTCTCGGAGATGACATCCACTCCCGTGCACATCAGCAAGGTCATCCATAAAGCCAAGATCAAGGTGGACGAGCAGGGTTCTGAAGCGGCCGCTGTCACTTCTGTCGTGATGCAGAAGAACTCCGTTTCAGAGCCACCTAAAATGGTCGAGTTCCATGCCGACAGGCCGTTCATCTACGCGATAACGGAGGTCAGCACCGGAGCCATATTCTTCATCGGACAGTACACCGGGAAATAGGCCCTGGCCACTACATCATCCTGTTCACCCTTCCGTCAGGTCAACGATATAAGGTCGAGTCCGACATTTAATCATTTATTTCAACTTTCTATGCAAGGTTTTCTCCTTTTGGGAATTTAGAATAAAAAGATTGTATACGTCATAAAAAATAATTCCAATTAATTATGCGAAAAACTCTAATCAAAAGCGTTTTGTCACTTATGGCTCTTTCTGGAGGAATGATCGCTTTGCGTTCATGCGACAGTATTGAAGAGGTATCCCGCCCTATTCCCGTTCAGCTAACAGGAATCCGGACCAGGTCAGAGATGGTTGAGGAAGATGTCGGGAATCATGATGTCACGCAGCGTATGGCGGAGATCCTCATTATGTCGAATAAGGAGAACCCCAAAATAGTAAGTGTGGAGCCTTATGGTGTTGATGGAGTGACATGTTTTTATATATTCAATTTCGAGAAAGGATTCAAGGTCGTGTCTGCCGACACAAGGATACAGCCAGTGCTTGCCGAAAGCGACAAGGATAATATTGACCCGTCAAAAGTGGATAATCCTGGCGTGAAAGTCTGGCTCGAGGACACTGCGGACAGAATCCGGAAGATGAAGGAAAACAATCTGGATACGGGAGAAGATTATTCCGGACTATGGTCCGCATACAGATCGCCTGAAAAGAGTGAATTTACAACCATAAGAAGATCTGAAGTGGATTCCGTTTGGGTGCTCATGTACGAGACCTCAACAGACACGCTGTATTACAATGCCAATGTCGGTCCTCTTCTATCAACAAAGTGGGGACAGGGCAGCCCTTGGAACAGCAAGATGCCCACAGTCGGCTCGTACCGGTGTTTGACAGGATGCGTCGCTGTAGCTACAGCCCAGGTATTGTATTTCTTCAACAGGAGGAATATGGCTCCCACAGATTTGTGGCACTCAATATCTATCCAGAATTCTACTTTCTGTCCCACACATGGTGGTCTATTGGTGACATTGAACAAATCTAATTATACGAGCAATTCTATCCTTTGGTCATTCATGCCTTTGACAGGTGGTGGGTCTAATACGGTTTTAGTATCGAGTCTGATGCTTGATTTGGGAGAGAGATTGGAAATGCATTATGGATTATCGGGAAGTGGTGTGGTTTATGCGAACGATGGAAGCATTCCTCATTTAGACGATTGTGGAATTAGTTCGTATTTTGGCTCGTATTCTTTTTCAAATGTTGAACAGAGTATCCTTGAATACAAACCAGTGATTGTTGGCGCTACGCTCAATCTTACGGGAGAAGGTGGACATGTTTGGGTTATTGACGGATGTAAAGATTATTCAATTAAATACGCATCCAGTCAAACGTATTACCGCATTCTTCCAGAGGAGCTGATCAGTTACCCCAACAATTTCGGAGTTCTGACAAACGATGAGATGATGAGCCTTTATCCAGATGCCACTGGGGAATTATACCTTCTTTCCCACTCCGTGACCTATGATAACCAGGAATCCTTGCACATGAATTGGGGATATGACGGAACGGGTGATTGTTGGTTGAATATGTTAGATTCCAACGGCTGGATTTATTCAGGTTCTTCAGGGAACTCTTTAAACTTTTTATACAACAGGGTTTTGCATTACAATATCACAACATCGCAACTTAATTAAAACAATGAGAAGGGTTTTTATAATTATTTCGCTTTTGTTGGCCGGATCATGCGGGAAGCAGGAACCCGTTTTTGAACCAGACGAGACCATACCGGTTGAGGATCTTATACCGAGGGAAGACATCTTCTTGACAAGGACACAGGCGGATTATGTAAATAATGGCGGTATCACATTCGCTTTGAATCTGTTCAAAGAGGTGGCGAAAGACGAGACTGTCGTGATTTCTCCTCTTGGAGTCACCTTTGCCCTTGGAATGGTTGATAACGGGGCTTCCGAAAACACAAATACCAAGGCTGAGATAGAGCGCGTCCTTGGTTATGAGGAAGATTCTGTTAAAGGCTTGAATTCATATTGTGAGACTATGATGGAAAAATCGCTAAAGATAGATCCATCAACGAGATTATCGTTCGCCAATGCTGCGGTGTTCAACAGTGGTAAAGAAGATTATCCTGATCCTGGAAAAGATTTTATAAACGTTATTGAGACCTATTTCGACGCCAGTATTTTCACCATGAATTTTCGTTATGATGACGTGAAAGGAATGGTTAACGCTTGGTGCGAAAAGAAGACCGATGGGATGATCCCTTCTTTCTTAAAGGATAAACCAGCAGTTAATAGTTATGCTCTATTTCTTAATGCTCTTTATTTCAAGGGAATATGGTCAAGCCAATTCAAAAAAAGCGACACCAAGAAGGAGTCTTTCCGGAATATTTCGGGTGAGAAAGTAACTGTCAGCATGATGCGTCAGGAAGGGTATTTCAACTACGGAGGGATTAATGGTCTTTGCACGGCCGTTTGCCTCCCCTACGGTAATCAGGCCTACAGGATGATCTTATTACTTCCCTTAAAGGGCCAAACAATAGGGAGTTTGAAAGAAGCGCTTGACCTTGATAAATGGAATGAAATTAACAATAGTCTCAATCGAGAGAAAGTGGATGTCAAGATACCTTCTTTCGAGGTCCAGTCTGAATCGTATTTAAAAGGCAATCTCCAAACTCTTGGCATTCACGAGGCGTTCAATCCTTTATGTGCGCATTTCGAGTTAATGTGTGAAGGTGGGGATGTTTGGGTAGAAGATGTGTTTCAGAAAGCCAAAATCAAGGTTGATGAACAAGGGTCTGAGGCCGCGGCAATAACAGAGGTTAAGATTGCAATGTATGGGGGTATACCAGGCAATGAACAGGCAATCGAGTTCCATGCCGACCGACCGTTCATCTACGCGATAACCGAGGTCAGCACTGGAGCCATATTCTTCATCGGACAGTACACGGGGAAATAGCGAACCGGATTGCGGTCAAGTGATTATTGACTATCTTTGCATGACAAGTCGCAAAGATGGCAATCGATATTCATAAAGCGGGGAACTGGCTGTTCTATTGCGGTCTGACGCTCTTTTTGCTGGGAGGCCACTGGTATTCAGACACTGGGGTCATGCCGCATGCTTTAACGCAGGCGCATTATTACGCCGGCCTTTTGGGACGAGCGCTTTTATTCTTGCGGTTGTTATCCCTGCTGCCACAGCACCCCCGCTATACCATAGCCTGCGCCTGCCTGCTCGTTGTGCTAAAATTCTCGAAAATCCTCTCACCTGAGGATTATACTGCGGAATTGTTTCATACGGCGCTAATCATCTCGGCTTCTCGTGGTACGGAGGTCAAGGTTTCTTTGAGGATATTCCTTGTCTGCATCCTTTTTTATTTTTTTTCTTGCCCACTCACGCTCGCGTTGGGGTGGAGTCAGCGGGTGGCGACGCATCTCGGGAGCCTGCGTGGATCTTCGATGGGTTTCATGAATCCCAATTTCTTGGCCCAGTTCATCATGACGGCTTTTTTTCTTTGGCTTGTGCTGACTAAAGAGACGCGGATAAAAGTGATATGGCCGGTGTGCTGGGCAATGTCCGCCTTGACGTTTTTCATCACACTCTGCCTGACGACAACATTCTTGTTGTTGGCCATGCCGCTTGTGTATCTGATTGTCCATAAGCGGGTTCCGAAGCCAACCCCAATGGCTCTGCTACCTCCGGCATGCTTGCTTGTCTCTGTCGTTCTGGCCGCACTCTACGGCCCGGGTTACGGATCCTCTACATTTGAAAGCCGTTTTTCAATACCCGCACTGGTTTTCCAGAAATATGGCTTGAGCCCTTTCGGGCAGGATTGTGGTTTGTCTCATTGGTTTGGCGGGAACCCTCCCTATAAATTGTCCATCGACAACGTTTATCTGAACATCTGTCTATGCCATGGCATCGTTGTGGGAGTCGTCGTGATGGCCCTGTACTCCTGGTTTCTTTTCATGATAGGCAGGAAAGGCGATCCTTTGCTATCCGCGATTGCAAGCTGCATCGCTATAGCTGGTCTGACTGAACTCCTGACTTACAATATCTGTTTCAACTTCACGGTTTTGTTTTTCCCGGCGCTTTTAGAAGAATCCTCTTCCGGCGAAAAGAAAGCGTTTGGCTTCGTCACCCCGATCTTGGCCCTTGTGACATTCTGCTATGCTTTCTGGCCTTGGCCGGCGCGAGCCTCCACGTCACATCCCTACGGGACGATAGGTGACATAGCTACCCCGGAAGGATTCGTCGCCACACGGCCTTCCGACGTCGGTTTCAGTGGTTTTCTTGAGTCTCTGCCTTTAGCCAGGGCAGACTCTTTGCTGACCTTATTTGACGGGACACCAGCCGAGGATAGGCGGTACCAATGCTACCGGATCGTGGATCACCCGTTAATTGACAACAACGAGCAGTGTGCCGACGTGTGCATGCGGTTGTGGGCGGAATATCTCTATGGCCAAAGGCGCTTTGGCAAGATCAGTTTCTTGGACACCAGGGGCAAGACTCTGCGTTATCATTTCGGAGCATGCTCTCCCACGTTCAAGCGTTATCTAAAGGAAGTTTTCAGCTGGTGCAACACTGAATCACTCAGGAATTCATTGGCTGATAAAAAGTTGGAAGATATTGCCCCTGGCGACATATTCATATATGACAAAGCATCCCGTCCCGGAGAGACTTACGGTCACGCGGTGATGATTGCCAGAACAGCCGTGGACACGGTCTCCGGCCGTCAGGCTGTGCTGCTTATCCAGGGCAGCACCCCGGCATGCGATGTCCATATTGTGGGCAATACCACCAATCCGGAATTGTCTCCTTGGCACCTGCTGAATAACCCGTCAGACAGCATACCAGTCCTGACCGCAGGCAAGTCCATGTTTTACAAACAGGACCTGCGCAGTTACCAGTAGCTGATAATCAATTACTTGGACTTCGGGATAGGAATCTCGAACTCGGCGTAGATGGGGTAGTGGTCGGAGATGAACTTCGGGCCGAATTTGCCATTGGCGACCTCATATTCCTCCACTTCAGCGTTACGGAACAAGATGTGGTCGGGCCAACGCACGGAATCAGAGCTCTTGCCATATCCGTTGTAGGAGGCGTTTGTGTCGGGCTTTTTCAGGGAGAAGTTGGCGTCTTTGGCGTAGGACACAAGGGGCGAGAGGAGCCTGTCAGAAGCGGACATCTTGAAATCCCCGCCGACGAACACGACAGCGTCATCCCCAGCGATCTCTTTGATTTTGTCGACCATCAGGTTGGCGCTTCGCCTTCCTGCTGTCTCTTTGACGGAGAACCGGGTGTTGAAACAGAAGAAGATCAGACCGGATTTCTTGTAACGTAGCTTCACCCAAGTCGTGTTTCTCACATTGTCTGCATCCCAGCCGGGAGTGTCAACCTCCTGGTTCTCATTGAGCCAGAAGAACCCATAGTCAAGCAGCTCGAACTTGTCGGCCCTGAACAAGATAGGAATCTCGTTGTAGCGTATGTCTTGATCGACATTGCCCGGCTTGGAACTGCGGTCCACCAGCATGTGCTTCTTGAGCTCCTTCATAAGATCCGCCTTGTGGTAGCCGTACGCTTCCTGGATGAAGATGACATCCGGATCATACTTCTTTATTGCCTTGAGACAGCCCTTTTTGCGGGCTTCCCAGCTGAAGTCTCCAGCCTCGTCCTTCTCCAGTCCGTGGATGTTGAAGGACATTATGCTGAGATCCTCGCTTTTCGCTCCAGCCGTGGCGCCGGAGAAAACCAGCGCCGCGACGGAGACGATAAAGAGCAATAACCTTCTCATAACCAACAGGTTCTACTTGGAAATCTTGGCGACCCATCCGCCGCCGGGAGCCATGTGGATCTTGACTTTTCCGTCCACTGGCAGGCTCGTGGAGACTTTCTTGTAGTCCCGGGCGGCCCTGTGGGCATTGACACCGTCCTGGAATACGGTCATCTTGCCGCTTCCGATAAAGCCCAGATCCAGCACGAGATCTCTAGCGTCCCAGTTGGTCAAAGCTCCTACATACCAATCATTTCCCTTGCGCCGGGCGATAGCGACATATTCACCGATCTTTCCGCTGACGGGTACGGTCTCGTCCCAAGTCGTGGGGAAAGCGGCGATGAAATCCGTGCACTCCGGCTCGGCCATATAGTTCGAAGGCGAGTCGCAGAGCATAGTCAGCGGAGCCTCGAATATGGCATATTCAGCGAGCTGGCGGCAGCGGGTGCCCTGGCTCATAGGAGTGGAATTGTTGGGATAGGCGAAGCCTTTGGTGCAGTTGATCATCGCTCCCTGGGTGTAGTCCATCCTTCCGGCGGCCATCCTGATGAACGGGATGATCACATCGTAGGTCACCTGGTCATAATTCTTAGCCCCCCACTTCATTTGCTCCAGACCGGCGACACCTTCGTAGTTGATGATGTTGGGGTAGGTCCTCTCGAGACCTGAAGGCTTGAAAGCCCCGTGGAAGTCAATGATCATGTGGTACTTAGCGGCAGTTGCGGCGACCTTCTCATAGAACTGCATGACAAGCTGGTCGTCACGGTCCATAAAGTCGACCTTGAAACCCTTGATGCCCATCTTTGAATAGTGCTTGAAGACACCCTCAATGTCCTTATCCACAGCCTTATAGCCAGCCCAAAGGATGAGTCCCACATTCTTGGATTTGGCGTAGGCGGCGAGTTCCTCAAGATTGATCTCCGGCACGACGAGGAACAGGTCAGTCTTCTTGTTGACCGCCCAGCCCTCGTCGAGGATGACATATTCGATGCCATGCTTTGAAGCGAAGTCGATGTAGTACTTGTAAGTGTCGTTGTTGATGCCTGACTCGAAATCAACCCCGTAGATGTTCCAATCGTTCCACCAGTCCCAGGCCACCTTTCCGGGCTTGATCCAGCTCCAGTCGGTGTCCTTGTCGGCAGGTTTGCCAAGCAGCCATGTGAGGTCGGAGTTGACAAGGTCTTTCTCGTTTTTGAAGACTCCCACAATCCTCCAAGGGAAGCTGCGCCCGGCCTCGGCCGAGGCGATGTAGTCGTGGCGGCTCTTCACCACGCCTTGCAGGTTGTTGTGGCCGCCGATCTCTACCTTGTCAGGAACAGGGGCGTTGACTCCTTTTAGACTCTTGCCTCCTTCGTTGTTGAGGTAGAGACCGGGATAATCCCTTAAGTCAGACTCGGTTATGAGCACCTTGACCCCGTCTGGAGCGTCCACGACCACAGGCAGGAACGCCAGCCTCTTGGGATTCCAGGCAGAGAGGTTGATGTGCTCGTAATAGTTCTCGAAAGAGTTTCCGAACTGAGTCTCGAAAGACTCTATTTTCGAGGTGTTGACATACGGCACCCAGCTCATCCAGTCTTCAGGGAAGTTGAATTCCGCTTGCTCGGATTTGACTTTGAACTTGCCTTTCTTGGCGGTGGAGATGAACCTGTAGGCAACGGCATTGTCGTAGGCACGGAACTCTATCGAATAGTCCTTGAAACTAAGCGCCAGGCAGTTGTACACATCGGCGACAGTGGCTTTCTTGTAAGCGACAGCGGGGATGGCTTTATCGTCATTGCTCCAAGTGTAAGTCTTCTTCAACTTACCTTTTCCGAAGACAGTTCCGTTGTCTAGTTTCATCGCGATTTCGGATGGAGCCAGAATGGTTTTTCCATCGAAAGTGACTGAATATGAGACCTTTCCATCGGCCTTGATTTCTGCTTTTACCCTTCCATCCGGAGAGGTGAGAACCCATGAGGATTTCGCGGCGAAGCTTGTCACCGGCAGACAAACCGCAACCAGGGCGGCACAGAACAGAGATTTCAGTGTTTTACCCATAATTATCAATTTTTTATGTGGTCAGAATGACTCGAAGTGTAAAAATAATCATTTCTGATAAAATTTGTAAATTTGTGGTAATAAAATCTTTTAAGATGGCAAAAGGGAAGGCTCCCGAGGACACTCCGCTGATCAAGCAGTTTTTCTCTGTGAAGGCACAGTACCCAGAGGCGGTGCTGCTTTACAGGGTTGGGGATTTCTATGAGTCCTACTCGGACGATGCGGTGCTTGTGAGCAAGGTTCTGGGCATCATCCAGACCCGCAAATCCAACGGAGATAAAGGCTATGTGGAGATGGCCGGTTTCCCTCATCACGCGCTGGACAATTACCTTCCTAAACTTGTCCGGGCTGGCTACAAAGTGGCTGTCTGTGACCAACTTGAGGATCCGAAGTTCGCCAAGAAACTCGTCAAGCGCGGAGTCACCGAGCTGGTCACTCCGGGAATAGCCTTCAACGACCAGCTATTGGATCAGAAAGAGAATAACTTCCTCGCCGGCCTGGCTTTTGACAAAGACGAGTGCGGAGCCGCTTTCCTGGATGTTTCGACTGGATCTTTCCAGGTGGCTCAGGGTACCCTTGACTACATCGGAACCTTGCTCGCCTCCCTCAATCCGAAAGAGATCGTCGTCCAGCGGGGCTACGAGAAGGGGGTGCGGCAAAGATTCGGCGAGAACCTTTATGTCTCCTCCGTCGAGGAATGGGCCTTCGTACACGAAGCCGCTCTCGAAAGGCTTAAAAAACAGCTTAAAGTCGAGTCTCTCAAGGGTTTCGGTGTTGAGAAATATCCTCTCGGAATATGCTCTGCGGGGGCTTTGATGGTCTATCTCGAGCAGACACAGCACACCGGGCTCGGGAACATTTGCTCTATCTCCCGCATTGATGGCGACCAGTTCGTCTGGATGGACAAGTTTACGATGAGGAACTTGGAGATATTCAGTTCCTCGGGAGGAGGTGAGGGTGTCAGCCTGGTCTCGGTGATAGACAAATGCTCCTCTCCGATGGGTGCGAGGCTTTTGAGGAACTGGCTGGCGATGCCGGTGATGGACATCAAGGAGCTTGACAGCCGCTATGATGTTGTTCAGTATCTCTTTGATAAAGAGGAGGATAGGCTTGAGGTTCGGGATCTCATCGGAGGCATAGGCGACCTTGAGAGAATCATCTCCCGTGCGGCGATGGGCAGGATTGTTCCCAGGGAAGTCATGCAGTTGAGCCGTGGCCTTGAGCGCATGGTTCCGGTCAAGGGGATTTGTGAGAAAAGCGGGGTGAAGGCGCTTGAGACATTGGCGGCCGGGATGAGGGATTGCTCCGCCCTGAAAGACGAGATTGTCCGGGTGATGGATCCGGAACCCGCCGCTGCGGTGGGCAAGGGTCCGGTGATCGGCAAGGGAGTGGACAAGGAACTTGACGAGCTTAGGGACATTTCATCCGGAGGCAAAGACTACCTTTTGAAGCTCCAGCAAAGCGAGGCGGAGAGAACCGGAATCTCTTCACTTAAAATAGGTTACAACAACGTCTTCGGCTACTACATCGAAGTCCGCAACACTTTCAAGGATCTCGTTCCGCCAGAGTGGATCCGCAAGCAGACCCTTGTCGGGGCTGAGCGTTACATTACCGGCGAGTTGAAGGAATATGAGGAGAAAATCCTCAGCGCCGAAGACAGGATCTATGCCCTTGAGACGAAAATATATTCCGAACTTGTCGCCCAGATCCAGAAGAATATCGCCGCCATCCAGGCCAATTGCAAGATAATCGCCCGGCTGGACGCCCTGGCGGGGTTCGCCCAGTTGGCGGTCGAGAATAAGTATTGCCGTCCCGAGATAACCAAAGAACTCTCTCTCGACATCAAAGGCGGTCGCCATCCGGTCATCGAAACGTTGATGCCGCCCGGAGAGGAATATGTCCCCAATGATGTCCACCTGGATGATAAAAAGCAGCAGATCATCATCTTGACCGGTCCAAACATGGCCGGAAAGTCCGCGCTCCTCCGTCAGACGGCATTGATAGTCCTGCTTGCCCAGATTGGCTCTTTCGTCCCTGCCGAGAGCGCCAGGATAGGCTTTTTCGACAAGATTTTCACTCGTGTCGGAGCTTCTGACAACATCTCCCGGGGGGAATCGACTTTCATGGTGGAGATGCTGGAGACATCGATGATCCTCCACAACCTTTCGTCCCGCTCCCTCGTCCTTCTTGACGAGATCGGACGAGGCACCTCAACCTACGACGGAATGTCGATCGCGAGGGCTATTGTCGAGTACATCCATGAATATGGCCACGGTGCGAAGACCCTGTTCGCGACTCATTATCACGAGCTTAACGACCTCGAGGAGATTTATCCCAGAGTCAAGAACTTCCACATCGCCGTCAAGGAAGTGGGCACTCAGGTCATATTCCTGCGCAAGCTTAAGGAGGGTGGCACGGCCCATAGTTTCGGTATTCATGTGGCCCGAATGGCCGGAATGCCGAAAGAAGTCGTGCAAAGTGCCGAGAAGACTCTCAAAGCCCTGGAAGTTAATGATTCAGAGCATCTTGTGAGCGCAAAGAAAGGTCAGATTAAAAAGCCTGTCCAGACCAAGGCCGGCACGTTGGAGAGCGACGGTTCCCTGCAATTGTCTTTCTTCCAGTTGGACGATCCCACATTGTCTTCGCTCAGGGACAAACTATCTTCCGCCGACCTGAACAACATGACCCCTCTTCAGGCCTTTGACCTGCTCCGCTCCATGAAAGACGAGCTTGGAGTATGACAATCTATCTTACCGGCAGCCCGACCCGTTACGGGGAACCCAGTTTTACCGAAGACAACGGTTTTCTTGCCGATGTCAAAGCGTCGCTCACGAAAGCCACCGGAGGACATCCGCCAAGGGTGTTGCTTGTGAGCGCCGCACCGGATGACCGTGGATTCACCGACTCTGTGCTGAAGGGAATGAGCGATTGCATCCACTGTTCGGGCATAGAGACGGAAAGCATCACGATGCTGGACCGCAGGAACGCGTCTCAGGCTCCAAGCCTGGTGGAAAACGCCCACTGGATCGTCCTTTGCGGCGGCCATGTCCCGACCCAGAACAAGTTCCTTCATGAGATCAATTTGAAATCCCTGCTCCAGGGCTTCAAAGGTGTGCTGATGGGCTGCAGCGCCGGCAGCATGAACTGCGCCGGGACCGTCTATTCTCACCCCGAGCTTCCTGGAGAAGCCGTGGATCCTGAGTACAAGAGATGGCTTAAGGGATTGGAACTAACTGACATCCAGCTTGTTCCCCATTTGGAGCAGGTGCGTTACGCCTCGGTGGATAATCTCCGTCTGTTTGAGGACATCGCTTTCCCGGACAGCTGGAACCATCGCTTCTACACATTCCGTGACGGAGGTTATGTGAAGATTACAGACGGAAAACCAACCCTTTACGGGGAGGCTTTCGAAATCAGCCGCGGAGCCATGCGCCGTGTCTGTGAAGAGAATAAAACCTATAGCTTTATGAATCTGATTTTCATTTCCCCACATTTCCCGCAAACCTACTGGCACTTCTGCGCCGGGGCTAAAGCCAACGGCGTTAATGTGTTAGGCATCGCAGACACCAACTACGAGAACCTGCCGCTCGAACTTCGCCAGAATCTGGACGATTACTATAAAGTGGACAATCTTGAGGACTATGAGCAGATGTACCGGGCGGTCGCCTGGTTCGCTCACAAATGGGGCAAGATTGACTGGATAGAGTCCAACAACGAATATTGGCTCGAGCAGGATGCCCGCCTGCGCACGGATTTCAATGTCACCACAGGCATCCAGACCGACCATATCGCCGCCATAAAGAACAAGAGCGAGATGAAAAAGTACTACGCTCTTGGAGGAATTCCGACGGCAAGGCAGATCAAGGGAGCCGAAGGGCTTGCCAAAGTCAAAACCTTCGCGAAAAAGACGGGCTATCCGATAATTGCCAAGCCGGACAACGGGATGGGGGCTGGTGGCACAGATAAAATACATAATGACAAAGAGTTGGAAGCCTGGTTTGAAGATCGCGGAGGCGACTTCAATCTCTATGTTTTTGAGGAATTCATCACCGGTCTTCTGGTGAGCTATGACGCTATTTACAACTCGAAGGGCGAACCGATATTCGAGAACAATTCCGTGTTCCCCACGCCCGTCATGGAGATAGTGCATAAGAACTTGGACTGTTGCTATTGGACTAACAAGACGGTTCCGGCGAAACTCGCCGCAATCGGCCGCCGCACAGTGAAGGCTTTCGGGATCAAGAGCCGGTTCGTCCATTTGGAGTTCTTCCAGCTGGACAGGGATAGGGAAGGCCTGGGCAAGAAAGGCGACTATGTGGGCCTGGAAGTGAATATGCGCCCTCCGGGTGGTTACACGCCAGACATGATGGACTACGCCCATCAGACCGATGTTTTCCAGATCTGGGCGGATATGGTGGCCTTTGACGAGGCCCGCAAACCTGTTGGGGAGAGCGCCTATGTGGGTTATGTAGGTCGGAGGGACTCCCGCCGTTACAAGCACAGCCATCAGGACCTGCTCGACCGGTATGGCCAGGCTATGTGCATGTGTGAGCGTGTTCCATATGCCCTTTCAGACGATCTCGGGGACATGGCTTACATCGCGCGGCTCCAATCCAAGGCTGAGATCGAAGCCTTCTTCAAGTACGCCACAGAGGAATATGCCTAGTGACGCGTTGAAATCACGCTTTTTTTTCTAAATTTGAGAGTTTTGAGAAAGGTTTTGATTATCACATACTATTGGCCGCCATCCGGGGGTTCCGGGGTGCAGAGATGGGTCAAGTTCGCCAAATACCTTCCGAAAGAAGGGTGGCAACCCGTCATCTACACTCCTGAGAATCCGGAGCTTACGACCATAGACAAGACTCTCGCCAAAGAAATCCCTCCTCAGGCCGAGATTGTCAAACGACGCATATTCGAGCCTTATGGGATTTATCGCCTCCTGATGGGGAAGGGCAGTTCGACCGACTTGAAGACCCTGACCGCCGCCGGAAGTGACGACAGTGAGGTCAACCCTGTCACCGGAGGCACCAAAAACTGGAAGCAGAAGTTGTCGCTCTACATCAGGGGCAATTTCTTTATTCCGGACCCGAGGGTCATGTGGGTCAAGCCTTCGGTGAAGTTCCTCAAGTCTTACTTGAAAGACCATCCGGTCGATGCCATAGTCACGACGGGACCTCCCCAGAGCATGCACCTGATAGGCCTTGAACTGTCAAAAGCCACGGGCCTTCCTTGGATCGCGGATTTCCGTGACCCGTGGACCAAGATGTTCTATTTCAAACATTTGGGCCTTACAAAGAGGTCGGAGGAGAAGCATCTCAAACTTGAGAAACAGGTTCTGGACGGGGCGACAAGGGTGATTGCGGTCTCCCCTATGGTGCGGGATGATTTCCAGTCTATGACCGACACTCGTGTCGAGTTGATCACAAACGGGTTTGACGAGGATGACTTCAACAATCATATCGAAACGGATGAGAACTTCAACATAACCCACACGGGACTCTTCGCCGCCGATGGCAACCCTGAGACCCTTTGGAAAGTCTTGGCTGACAAGTGTTCTTCGGACAATGAGTTCCGCCGCGCTTTGCGGATCCGGCTTGTCGGCAAAACAGACAAGGAGATCATCAAGTCAATTGAAGCGTTTGGCCTCGGACAAAATCTTAAGGATTTCGGCTATCAGAGCCACGAGATCGCTGTCAAAGAGCAGCGAAACGCCTCAACGCTTATTCTTCCGTTGAGGAAAGAGCCTGAATATGAGGCGGTTCTGCCCGGAAAGCTATTTGAGTATCTTGCTTCCCGCCGTCCTATTCTCGGAATAGGCCAGACCGAGGGAGCCATGGCCAAGGTGATCCGGGACACTGGCTCGGGAGTTGTCTATGACTGGCCGGACGAGAAGCGGATCCGTTCTTATATTGACTTTTGCTGGGAGGAGTTCAAGAACGGTGAGTTGATGGACAATACCTCTGACATATCAATCTACAGCCGGCGCAGGCTCACTAAAAAACTTGTCGCCCTGCTTGAAGAAATAACCGAAAAGAGATGAGCAAGACACTTAAGAATATTCTCACTTATGCGGGCATCGTCCTGCTGTTCCTTGTTCTGGCATATTCATTCGTTCCGGAAGTGCTCTCTGGCAAAGTGGTGAACCAGAGCGATATCACCGGCTATAACAGTATGGCCAAAGAAAGTACCGACTGGAACAGGGACCATCCCGACGACCCGCCCCGCTGGACCGGAGCGATGTTCAGTGGAATGCCCAACACCTCGTTTCATCCTTCTGGCGGTGGCGATCTGACCCAGCACGTGTACGGCTATCTGTTCAAGGGAAAAAGACCCGCTAACTGGTTGTTCGTGTCTCTCCTCGGCGCTTTCCTCTTGATGCTGTCCTTGGGTGTCGACAAGTTCCTGGCCATCGGAGGAGCGATAGCGGTCACGTTCTGTTCGTATAACTTCCAGATAATCAAGGTGGGACACAACACCAAGATGCAGGCCCTGGCGCTTATTCCGTGGGTTTTGGCGGCAGTGATATTCACTTACAAATCGGCTTTTAAGAAGAGCGATGGTGGAGGATGGAAGGAATGGCTTCCGGCCACGGCCCTCGGAGCGGCCTTGTTCGGCCTTGCCCTCAGCCTGCAGATCAAGGCTAACCATCAGCAGATCACTTACTATCTGGCATTGATGATCGCTGTCTATGTGATAGCGCTCTTCATCGGGTTGATCGCCGGTAAGGAATTCAAAGCCAAGTTCGGGCGGTTTTTCTCCGCCTCGGCCTTGCTTCTTATCATCGGCCTTGTCGGAGTCGCCACCAACGCCAACAAGCTGGCGCCTCTTTACGAATACACAAAGTACACAATGCGAGGAGGTTCCGAGTTGTCCCACCCTACCGGTGGCCAGATCAACAACGAAGGCCTACAGCTGGATTACGCCACCGCCTGGTCCTATGGATGGGAGGAACTTCCCAACATGATGATCCCCAATTTCAACGGCGGATCATCCGCCGGGGCGGTCAATCCTGAGAAGTCCGAAGTGGTTAAGCTTTTCCGCAAGGCTAAACAGGGCAACCCTCGCGAGGTCGCTAAATCCCTGCCTCTTTACTGGGGCCCGCAGCCTTTCACGGCCGGTCCTATGTACATGGGCGCGATAACCATATTCCTGTTTGTCCTTGGGCTGTTCCTTTACAAGGGAAAAGAGAAATGGTGGATGTTAGCGGCGACGATTCTCGCTGTCTTCCTTGCCCTGGGCAATCATTTCATGTGGTTTACCAAGCTATTTTATGACTACGCTCCGATGTACAACAAGTTCCGGACGGTGTCTATGGCCTTGGTGACTTTGCAGTTCACCCTTCCGATGCTCGGTTTCCTTGTCCTCAACAGCGTCTTGAAGCAGGAATATACCAAGAAAGAATTCTTGAAAGCTGGCTGGATAGCCCTCGCCTTGACTGCTGGATTCAGCTTCCTCTGCGTGTTGTTCCCGGGGATAGCCGGCTCATTCACAGGAGGTTCCGACTCATCCATGCAGGATGTGCTGGTGGATGCCCTCAAGGTTGACCGTCGCCATCTTCTTGTCACGGACGCTCTCTGGTCGACCATCCTCATCGTGGTCACTTTCGGCCTTATCCTTTGGGCCTATAAAGTACCTCCTAAGGCCCCTAAGTCTTATGCGTCAGATCCCCACATCGGCAATGCCCGGAGAGTCGAGGCCCTGGTGGGAATATGCCTTCTTATCTTTGTCAACATGTTCGTTGTCGGGAAGCGTTATCTCAACTCGGACGACTTCATGACTCCCCGCCAGTTCAGCAGCCATTTCAATCAGAGAACCGTCGACAAGATAATCCTCGAGGACAAGAACCCTTCCTATAGGGTCGCCGACTTGACGACAGACATATTCAACGACTCCTACAACTCATTCTGGCACAAGAATATCGGTGGTTATAGCCCGGCCAAGCTCCAGCGTTATCAGGATCTCATTGACAGGTACTTGACAAAAGAATTGCAGAGCGTTTTTGTGGCTTTCTCTGGCGCCAAGACCTTGCAGGACATGGAAAGAGCCCTGCCCGATCTTAAGGTGATGTCTGCGTTGAATACGAAGTATCTGATTGTGAATGAGGAGGTTCCGCCGGTAGTTAATCGTGGCGCTTATGGCAACGCTTGGTTCGTTGACGGCTTTGTCGAGGCGGCTACTCCAGACGAGGAGATCGGCTTGATCGAGTCCACTGACTTGAAGACTACAGCCATTATTGGGGCAGACTTCAAGACTCCCTCTGTCCTCCGGAGCGAAGCGAAGGATTCAGTTTCAGACACCATCCAGATGACATATTACAGCCCTAACGAACTGCATTACCACTATGTCGCCGCCTCGGATCGCCCTGTGGTGTTCAGCGAGGTCTATTACCCGAAGGGTTGGCACGCCAGTGTGGATCCTTCGACAGGCTCAGGATCAGAACTGGAACTGTTCCGGGTTGATTGGATCTTGCGAGGCGCTGTCCTTCCCGCTGGCGAGCACGACATTGTGATGCGTTTCGATCCGAAGGTCTATCCCGTGAGCGAGAATGTCTCAAAGGCATCTTCAATCACATTGCTGCTCTTGATCGCGGCCGCCGTGGCGGGAATGATCCTCGGCCGGAAGAGAAAAACCGAATAACCGTTTAACTATTTATAACACAAAACATTATGGAAGAGAATAAAACACAGGAAACATTCGATCCCAGGGATCTGAATCAGGACGGAAAAGTCACATTGGGCGAAAAGGTCCAGTATGCCGCCGGACAGGCAGCCGAGAAGGCCAAGGATGTGGCCGGAAAGGTGGCTGACAAGACAAAAGTCGTCGCCGGTAAGGTTGCTGACAAGAGCAAGGAGCTTTATGCTGAGGCGAAAGAGAAGGCCGTAGATCTCAAAGAGAAGGCCGCTGACAAAATCGACACCGCCAAGCAGAAGATCCAGGAGAAGAAGGACGCGAAACAAGCCTAGTCATGAAAAGGCGTGGTTTCGCTGCCGTGGCCATATTGTGCTGCGCCCTGACAGTCTCAGGGTGCAGCCTTTTCAGGGCCGCTGGCAAACTCGGCAAACTTTTCGGAGGTGGTAAATCTTCCACCGTCGTGACCGTTGTCAAGATCATAGGTTCCATCCTGGGACAGTTCTATGACACGACCACGAAAAAGGCTCTGGTAGGAACCTGGGCCTATGAGGAGCCGGCCATCCAGTTCGAGAGCAAAAACCTTCTTGACCAGGCCGGTGGTATTGTCGCCAGCCAGAACGTCGCGGACAACATCTCGCCTTATTTCGAGGCGCTGGGACTCAAGACAGGAAGTTTGTCACTGCAGTTGAAGGAGGACAACACTTGTACCTACACGATTGGAAACCAATCATTTGACGGGACTTACGACTTCGATGAAGAGACCAAGAAACTCAGTATGAAGGTGGGTTTCATCCCTCTCCCCGCAGCCTATATGTCGGTGGTCAACAACCAGATGGCAATGACCTTTGACTCATCTATGTTGCTGAATATCATCAAGGTTGTTGGCTCTGTCGGATCGAACTCCAGCCAGTCCAACTTTGCCTCGATCTCCAAGCTCGCCGACTCCTACGACGGCATGAAGACCGGCTTCACATTCACAAGGAAGAAGTAGGGTTATCCTGCTGCCTCGGCGAGGGTGCGGGCGAGGTCGAGGAAGGCCAATGCGTCGGGCCGTGTGGAAAGGGCGGCAGGTTCTCCTGAATCCCCGCTCTCACGGATGCTTTGCACGATCGGAATCTGGCCTAGAAGCGGAATACCGTACTTCTCCGCCATTGTCCGTCCACCATCTTTTCCAAATATATAATACTTATTCTCAGGTAGTTCCGCGGGAGTGAACCAGGCCATGTTCTCCACAAGGCCGAAAATGTGACGGTTAATGTGCTCGTTGCGGAACATGTTCACGCCTTTCTCCACGTCGGAGAGAGC
>JAEEGG010005935.1_pt1 | contig 28768 bp, 21 predicted proteins | sample 9134161 | NCBI WGS metagenome assembly JAEEGG01 (sample SAMN16246543, study PRJNA631951) | gut metagenome | biome: gut microbiome; feature: rumen; material: CR-attached | host: Bos | place: Iran: Karaj | collected 2018-10 | reverse complement strand
GCCATCATCGTTAACTTTTAAGACTATTCCGGTATGACCATAACCAGAGTTTGACCAGCTGAATACGGCATATGGTCGTGGTTGCGTACCTGTTTCAAATCCATCATTCTTCATATGGCCGACTACTTGTGCGCCATCGCCCTTGATAGTGAAGCCTTTTGGAATGTCTACATAGGTATAAACAAACCATTTTGTGAATGATACGCAGTTCTTCAACACGCCATCGTAGCCGTCGGCTGTACAATGGTTCGTCCAACTCTTAGTTTCGCCATTCTTTGCCGTCATTGAGAAGTATGACTTTCCTTTATATTGAAAAACTAGTTCCTTGTATTTTTTCATCAAATCTTTAGCCTCATCTTCAGTCATACCACCCTCTCTAAGCTCGCCATCGCCACCGCCGCTACAACTAGAAACTGTTGTAGCACCATCACTGTTCTCTGGCAAAGCCTCCCAAAGCTCATCCATTAATTGGACAATCCACTCTTCACCCTTGCCAGCGGCGCGAGCGCCATTATGTACATCAATATGGAGGTGAGATTGCGTACCCTGTGCGCATTGCGGTGCGCCAATTTTAGCCAAAGGTGTACCAGCCTCAACGTGGTCACCTGCTTTGACGGTTGCCGACGTTAAATCAAGATGTCCCATCCAGTAATAATTACCATCATCGCCCATTAAACCAATTTGTGCACACTTGCTCCACCAGCTCTCTGGAACTTGATTATGGTATTCATTTACATATTTAACTGTGCCAGCCGTAATAGCCACAACTTGAGCTCCAGCCGAGTTGTAATACATGTTGGAATATCCTGACTCGCCACCATAATCTTCGGCTGTCGGATCTTTTCCGGTGACCATCTCCATCATGATACCCATATCAACCGCATGATAATCATGGTGACATGCGCCTGCATTATAGTTATTGCATGGAATTTTTGAAAGTACCGATTCGCCAGGGAACGTGCTTGAATTTAAGTAGTTCGCCTGCGTTGCAGATGCAAGAGGGAAGGCATACTTTACGCCACCAATTGTCTTATACGAGACACCACCAATCGTATAATCACAGCATGCGCTAGATTTAGCCCCAGTTACGCCATTACCCTTAGGTGGGTTGCTTGCGTAATAACCAAACGGATCACCGGTGCCGCTACCGCCACTAGAGCTACTAATTGTGGTGCCATCTGGGTTCGACCATTCATAGAAAATCCAAGTTGCACTAACGGTGCCATTATGATGTAAGTCTTGCTTTACTACCGTCTTACCTTTAACCCAGTTCTTTATATCCATCTTATCGACGGTTTGACCATCAAGCTCAATTGAGCCGATATCGCCAATGTCATCGTGTTCAACAACCTCCGGCGGAATTGTACGATTACCATTAAGCCAAACATCTTTTACGGCTGTTAGCTCAGATGGGGAATAGCCAGTATAGCTTTCATCGTATAAACCAGCCGTCGAGAACCATCCACCAGTCCGCACGTAATTGACTAACCCGTCTGCATCATGTGTTGCGTTTGGTTTCTTGTATTCGAAGAGATTGGCCATAATAGACGCTTCGAGCTTCACTGCGTTAATCGTGCCACCATTTTCGTTCTTGATAATCTTTAATAGGCCTGCCATCTGCCCTTCGGAGAGTTGGTATTTTTGTGCCTCAAAGGTTACAGCCGTGCCATCAGAGCCATCCGCCGGATCGCAACACTGATCTGCCGACGTTCCCACTACGGCTCCACCAATAGCATTCTTGATTGTTTCTACGAACTTCTTATTACCTTCAGAGTTAGGATGTGTGCCGTCACTACCCAAGTACTGACTTTCATTACCCCTAATTGCTGCCTGCCAGTCTGCAATGGCCACTTTGCTAGCATTATCGGTAGCAGCTTTCTTAAACAGATTATTATTTGAATCGTAATTATCTGACGTCGTATGGTTTGTTACAAAGATAATCTTTGAAGCTGAACTCGCTAAGCTCAATACCTTATCTATATCGGCTTGCGTGACATAGTTCTGGTTTGTGCCAAGGGCAAACACTAATACATCTCTCAATTGTCCAGAAGAAGATAATTCCTCAAGTATTTGTGTGCCAGTTGGGTTTGAGCTACTTGTACCAGAGAACATTTTACTCACTTGTGAATGAATATCTACGCCAGGAATCTCGCTATTAAAGACAGACTTGGCGCCATCCGTAATTGAATCGCCGATAATCGTAATCTTAGAGCCTTCGATGCCTTGAGTGGCAGTTCCACCAGTTGAGCCAGCACCAAAAGAAGTTTGACCATGGAATTGATCGTAGAACTTCTGCGCGTCGGTGGCACGATTCATGTGGTGCTCAATTTGAGGATTCTGAGGAATCTCGACATGCTCCAAGAAATATTTTGCAGCGTCAAAAACTGTTTTCTTTTCGAGCACTGGCGAATAAGATTTAACAACTTTTAGCTCGTTATTGACTAAGTAAGTAAGCTCAAGAGAGAACAAGGCGTTCGCCTCATTTTCGCTGGCAGCTTTTTTTATAAAGCAGTCGCCATTACATCCGTAGGCACTATTATTCTCATAGCTATATGTGAATGGCTTGTCGAGATACTTAATTAAACCTGGGCTCTTTTCTTTTATATAGTTATATACTTTTGTGCGGCGACCATAAGACCACTGAATTAAGCCAATACCATAAGACGTACTTGTATCGTTGCCAAGATCGAAGTTTTCCCAACGGCTTCTAAAACTACCTTCATGTTGAGCTGGGTTAAAGGCGTTACTTTCATGAGTCATATTACCCATAATGCCGGCCGTAACTTCGTCGGAGAGTCCCATTGACTTCAGGCCGGACCAAACCTTTTCTGCTGCTGTTGAGCCACTAACTACAGCTTCGCCACCTACAATGCCTCCGCCACCATCGTTTTCACAATCTTCTGGATCATAAAACATAATATTGTTTGCCGCATATCTGTCTAGCTGATCTTCGGAAAGCGCATAAACAGTTTGCATTGGAATTGATATTATTACGGCGAGCGCAAAGATTGTTGCTCGCTTTAAAAAGCCCATCCTAGTCTTCATATAGCACCTTATAATTATCGTATTTATAGCCCGCCAGTTCGACTACTTCTTTGACGCGCCATTCGTAGTTCTTGTTTTTATCAACTTTCAAGCAAAACGCACGGTCGCAACGAGGATCTTTTGTTCCATCGGTTACTTCTCCAGAGACGAGACTAGCACTACCTGAATCATAATAATTTAAGAGAATTGGGAGGCTTTTAATGATATCTAACTTCTTGTTGTATGTTGCTAGGAAGTTTTTTACTTTTTCGTCGTTAATATTTCCTAATGTATCGATATCAGTCTGGCTTTTTTCAAAATAGCTAAAGCCTTCTTCGTCACTTAGGATATATTCGTAGATAGATGTGGTTTCGTTAGCTTTCAGCTCAAAGGTGATGTCCTTTGCGCTAAAACCATCTTTATGAATTGTGCCATGGTAAGTACCAGCATCGAATTCATAGACGCCGCTATGGTAGTCGCTGCCGTTAATTGTCAGTACGGCATCTCCAGGGGCCATATTTACACTAAGTAGCGTGGTCTTATGCGCACCCTTAAGACTTGGAATTAAAATAAATAATAAGATTGTTATTGCTGACACTGCTATCAGTGCAATCAAAAAGACCAAAATCTTTTTGAAATTTCTATCTACCGCCTCCATATAATACTATTTTAGCATAAGCCGCATAGCATAGGGGTACTTATTTTTTCAAATTTCGAGAGTTTTTCTTATCTATAATATAGAGCGGTCGCCCCTGTGTTTCAGCATGAATGTGCGATATGTAGAGCGCCGTAATTGCTTGGGACACGAGCACTAATCCAACAAGGAAAGAAATGAAGATACTTAGGCAGGTGGTCCCCGTCCATTTAAGTTGGAGCGGGTCTCCCATAATAAATTCTTCAATAATCACGAAAATGCCCAAAATAAGTGAAGCCACTGTAATAAATCCGCCAATCCAGCCAAAAATAACCAATGGCGTCGCCGACAGAGAAATAAAACTATCAATCGCTAAATGGAAAAGTTTGCTGAAGTTATAGCTCGGCTTGCCAGCTAGGCGATTCCCGTAGATGTAATCTATATAGACTTTTTTGAACCCCATCCAATCCATCAGTCCGCGCGTAATGCGACCATGCTCGGTTAGTCTATTGTATTCGTCTGCAACACAACGATCAATCAAGCGGAAATCAGTGCTTCCAGGGACAGTATCTTTCACGCCCATACCGCGCAGCATAGCATAAAACAATTTCGAGCCCAGCTTTGCCACCAGGCCATGTTTCTCGTACTTTCCGCGTACCCCAATTACGATTTCGCCACCAGCTTCCCATTTTTCAATAAACTCATGAATTAACTTTGGCGGCTGTTGACCGTCAGCATCCATGGTAATAATTGCATCCGCATCGGATTCTCGAATTCCAGCCGTTAGGGCTACCTCTTTACCAAAGTTGCGCGAAAAAGCTAATACCTTAATATGCTTATCGTCTTTAGCGAGCCCCTGAATCATCTCTAAGCTGCCATCTTTGCTACCATCGTCGACCAAAATTATATCGTAATCATATTTAATCTTTTCGAGCTCTGGCAAAAGTAGGGAATTATAAAACTTCAAAAAGCCTTTTTCTTCGTTATAAATTGGGATTACAAAAGATATTTTCATCTGCTTCGAGTATATCATAAACAGAGATAAATGCTTACCATAAGCAAAAAGCTCAAAAACACGCTATAATAAACTTGATGTTATATTCTGCGAAAATAAATGACGCCATCCGTACGTCGGCACTTGCTCATGCGGGGCAATATCGTAAAGGCTCATCGACGCCATTTATTACACACCCTTTTGCTGTGGCTTTAATCACTCAAAGATACGTCGATGATGAAGATACCTTCGTTGCCGCACTATTACACGATGTGCTCGAGGATGTTCCGGAGCGTGTCTATTCTCGCTCTGATATGAATCGCGACTTTGGTGCCGAAATTGTCGGCATTATTGAGGGCGTCACCGAGCCAGATATTAATGAGCCAACCAAAGAGGCTTGGCTTGAACGAAAACAGGGCTACATTGATCATCTTGCAGATCTAAGCGATATGCGCCCGCTCATTATTTCTTGCGCTGATAAAATCCACAACATGTCTGAAATTATTCGTGAGTATAAGACCTCCGGTAGTGCTATCTGGAGTAATTTCCATGCTAGCCGTGCTCGCGAAATTTGGTTCTATGAGAGTGTGCTAGAAGTTCTGCGTCAAAAAGTCCTTCCAACGGAGGCCATTGAGGATTATACCGATATTCTCAACAACCTCAAAAAATTACGCTAATTTATGATAACTCACGAAACTACTATCGCTAAGCGCCAAAAAGTAATTATTCGCACGAGTATTGTTGGGATAATTGGTAATTTTTCTTTGGCCGTTCTTAAGGCTGCGGTAGGCATCTTCACGAATTCTATCGCTATTATTCTTGATGCCGTCAACAATTTCAGCGACATGTTATCCTCGATTGTTACAATCATAGGTATTCGCCTCGCCAATAAGGCTCCAGATCGTCGTCATCCAATGGGGCATGGTCGCTATGAATACTTAAGTACTGCTATTATTGCGGTAATTATTACTTATATCGGTATTACCGCAATCCAGGAATCAATTAACAAGATTATCAACCCCGGCGAAGTCAGCTATAATACGGCCTCAATTATTATTGTCGCTGCAGCTGTAGTCGTAAAAATCTTTATCGGCATCTATTTCCGTAAAGTTGGTAAGAAAGTTGATTCTGACTCTTTGGCCGCATCGGGTACGGATGCTCTATTTGATTCGGTCGTATCATTTGCGACTCTAGTCTCAGCCATCCTCTATATTGCGTTTGGCCTAAAAACGGAGGCCTATCTTGCCATTGTCATTTCCGCCCTTATTATTCGTTCTGGAATTAAGATGCTTCGCGATGTATTTAGTGTTATTGTTGGTGAACGTATTAGCCCAGAGCTGTCAAAAAACATTAAAAAGTCAATCTGCGAAGTCAAAGGGGTGCGTGGTGCGTTTGATTTAATGGTGCACGATTACGGGACCAACATGGTCTTCTGCTCGGTGAATATTGAGGTAAACGATAGCCTGACGGCTCGTGAAATCGATGACATCTCGCGCGAGGTGCGGCGCAAGGTCTTCTATGGCTACCAGATTTTTATCAGCTCAGTAGGAATTTACTCCATCAATACGGAAAGCGATGAAATAAATGCAATGTATCGCCGTGTCAAGGATGTCCTTTCTCACTATGAACATGTTATGCAAATGCATGGTTTCCACGTTGACGAGAAGAAAAAGGAAATTAGCTTTGATATTGTTCTTAGCTTTGACGTAAAGAATCGTCGTGCCTACTATTTGGCTATTAAACGGCATCTTCGTAAAGCTTTTCCTAAATACCATATCAATATTGCCCTCGACTCTGACTACAGCGACTAGATAGTTGCCGGCGCGGATAAAATGATAAGTAAACGTAGAAATGAACTGCGAGTCAACATTTCTCGAGCCAGAAGCACAATATGGATAAATAAACATTAAGGTGCGCGCGCCGGCTGAACCAAAGTATGCATCGGGCGCAATTTTATTAAAAGCATGAGCATCAAAATACCTCCCAGAAGGGAGGTATTTTAGGGTCATTGTATTTTTAACGGCGACGGCGGATTGCTACCGCGGCGCCGAGTAATACGAACGCACCACCGGCGAGCGATACCGGAAGTACGCTTTGGCTATCAGTTTTAGGATTTGTGGTTACACCGGTTTGGGCTGCGGTTGGCTGCTGAGTCTCGTCTACGAGCGTCTCGCCACCAAATTCGCCACCTTCTTCAGATATAGTAAAGTTGAGCTTTTCGCCAGTAACACTATTGCCAGCATAATCATAAATTACGGCGTAAGCATTATACTCGCCAGATTCAACGTCGGTAAAGACATGCGATTTTGTGGTTGAAAGAACACTCGCTGAGCCGGCAGAAGAACTAAAATCATCGGTTACGGTTGTATATTCATCATCTTCGTCGAGCTTATACTTCCATTCAATCTTATTAATGCCACTGCCATTCTCGATTACGGCAATCGACAACTTAAAACTATCCTCAGTAATATCACTAGCTTTTAGGGCAGTTTGAATTACTGGAGCATCTTTATCAATCTTACTAACCTCGAATGATTTACTAGCAGTTTCATTATTGGAGTTTTTGAGCCAGACAGTATAAGTGCCATTCTCGGAAATCGTAATAGTTTCGGAAAGCGTCTTGGCTGGAGTTGTAATATCTGTCCACGCAGTTGGAGTGGTAAGAACATTGCCACTACCTAATACACCTTTATTGATGTTGTAGGCCGAGCTAGATGCGTTGAGGGAAATCTCTACATCTTCGTTTACCCAATCGTTTGGAACAACAATATTACTAATTGTTAAATCGGCGTAGCGGTTAACATGGAAGCTTAGACTACCCCAACCATAGTATTCATCCCAACCAGCTTCGCCAAGATCTTCGGCGTTCAGCTTTAGGTAATCGTAGACTTGCTCTTGCGTATAGCTTGGGTTTTCGACAAGAATATTTGCAATAGCAGCCGCCACGAACGGTGAAGAAAAACTAGTGCCATTGGCGGATACATATGTATTCGTGCCGTTAAAGTCTGGAAGAATTAAGCTTTCTCCAGGAGCAGCAAAATCGGCCCTAGAACCATGGTTGGAGAATCGAGTAGAGAAAGTGTTGGCTTGACCAACCGACGTTGCGCTGATTACTGCTGGTGCAGCGGCAGGATAATCTATGGTGCTGGCTTTCTCGTTGCCAGCGGCTGCCACTGAAATCGTGCCAAGCTCTTTCACCTGATTCATTACGTCGTCTACGCCCGCCATAAAATCGGCCGAAACATCTTTTTGTTCCCAACCGAAACTCATATTGATAATATCGACTTTACCTGCAACGCGGTCTAGCCCATAAACGAACGATGTGGCTGGCACGCTACCATTATCGCCACCACCCACTTTAATAGGGACAATTTTAACGTTATTTGGAGTAGATTCGGCGATTACACCAGCTACCATTGTGCCATGCCCATAATCATCGTCTGGAGATTCATCATTATTATAAAAATCATAAGCCAAATCCATTGAAAGACGATCTTTCAAGGAATTTTCTGTGAATGCTTCATGGTCGGCCCTGATACCAGTATCGAGGACGGCTACAGTAATAATGTTGTTTTTTGAACTCAAATCCGAAGTGTATTCATTGAGCCTCATTGTGTTTACGCCCCAGGCAAGGTTTTCGCTGCTTACGGACGTAGCAGAGACTTCGAGAGTCTGATTTAGGATGACATTTTTTGCTTGATCGTTATCTTTAAGCTCCTTATAACCAGTTGCTGCTTCGCTAGCGGTGCGATACTCGATAATATAATAGCCATTAAGAACTCTGTCGTACTTTACGATAGTTGGGTCATTTTTTAGAATGGATTCGTCTGAAATTTTTGCAATTATTTGCTTAGTCGCCAAAGCTTCCGAAACTGACTCTTTAGAGATTTTTAGTTCCTTGCTGAGAACTTCGGAAGCCTCGGAAAGAGACATTGCCGAAAAATCAAGCTGCTCAGCTTGAGTATTATTTGACAGCACTAATAATGAGCCAGCAATAAGCCCGACCGAGGCTATTGATACCGAAAAAAGTGCTGACTTTTTTCTTCTGTTCATAAAAATGACCCTTGTTTTTTAATTTTTATTTTGACCTTTTATAGACTCATTTAAACATAAGCAAGTCAAAAAATCAAGAGTGTTTTACCAAAGAAAATGCCCGCGAATCTTACAACGCGGGCACTAATAAAGAGCTTAAGGAATGACTAAAACCGGTGTCCCAATTGCGGAATTATTGTAGACGAGTTCCGAAAACCAACAAGGCGTATTCACGCAACCATGTGAGCCGTTTCCTTGATAAATAGTTCCTCCATATTCACTGCGCCAATGGTCTGCATCATGGATGGCAATACCATTATTAAAGAAAATGGCATGCTGGGTATACCATAGTGGATTCCCCATCATTTCGAAATTAGTGCGGAAAAGCCAGACGGTATACAAACCTGGAGGCGTTGGTGACTCATATAGATCGCCAGTTACGCAATCTGTACTTCCTAATAACTCTCCGTCGACATAGCAGTATGCGTATTGGTTGCTAATGTCAACAATCATGATAGTGCTATAGTTTTCAAGCGCGTGCGAGATAATATCGTCGCGATTTGTAGTGGTTAGAGACTTATGAATATACCGCTCTTGGCCACTTAGTTTATACCAATCGCCAATTTCTGCCTCGACTGTTATTACGTCGCCGGCATTCCAATAACCTGCATAAGACGCATTCTTGCTTGGCGCCTCGCGAATATAGACTCCACTTCCGAGCACATAGAGTTGGAATGGCTCAAAATAATTAAGCGTCGGTACGGGCTCGGGAGTAGGTTCTGGCGTAGGCGTGGGCGCGGGAATGGGCGTCGGCTCAGGCGTAGGTTCTGGAGTTGGCGAAACTGTCGGCTCTGGCGTTGGCGGGGTAGTTGGTGCTGGGGTTAACATTGCGTTAGGTGTTGCTGGCGGGGTCGCCAGTGATTCCGTGGTGGGTTTTGCTGTGGCTGGAACCACAGACGGCTCCGCAGTTACTGTCGGAAGGACAGTTTTACTTTCTGACTCTAGTGCAGAAGTCCTCATCGTAATAGTGACGATTAGGGCAACCAAAACTAAAATCAGCAAGCAAATGCGGGCCTTTTTCATATTCATTCCTCCTTGTAAAGGTACTGTCCTCTTTTTATATTACGAAACTCCAAATAGTCAATCATAAACGTCTTGAAATGCTATTGCTTTTTGTTGGAATTTTCAGCATAATATCCTTGTGGATCGTGTGAGTTAAACAGACAACTTAATAGAGGTGTTTTATGAGGCGCGCGCGAACCGCAAAAATAAGGTCATTTTTTAAAGCTATACTTGTTGTAGCTATTTTTATTTCTATTTCAGCACTTATTAATTTAGGGCGGAGCGGCTCTACTAGTTCAAATCCGTATGTTAATATCAAACAGCTTCCAGATTCGTTCATGAAGCAATATCTTTCGGATTATGCCGAACTTTCTAGTAATAATAAGCAAAATATTCTGATTGTCGCTTCTCTAAAACCACTTGAAAACACCTATGGCGCAAAAAATATTATTAAAGCTGCCAATAATCAATATTTCCTCGAGTTCGCATCTAGCGAGGAAAAAGATTTTGCCTACGAACAAATTAGCCACAATCCAGAGCTAACAGTTTCTAAAAACACTATCCGCACTTTTACAGAAGAAGACGAAAACAGTGGCCTCTATAACTCCTGGGGCATTGAAAAGATGGGCCTCGATCACGCTAAAGAATTAGTTGATGGTTATTCAGGCAAAAGTGATGTCGTTGTCGCAATTCTAGATACTGGCCTCGACAAGAAACTATTTAACGAAAGCTTCGAAGGGAAGCTCGCCGGCACCTATAGCGTGATTACGAATAATGAAAAGGTCACCGATAATGTTGGTCATGGCACGCATATAGCTGGTACTATCGCCGAAGGTACTCCGGACAACGTTAAAATTCTCCCAGTAAAAATATCTGAAGGTAGAGAAATGTATTCCACTGATATTATTGCGGCCATCGACTACGCAGTCTATTATGGCGACGCCGATGTTATCAATATGAGTTTCGGTGGTTATATTTACGAAGATGCTGAATATCTCGCCGTCGAGGCTGCCAAAGAAAACAACGTCATTAGCGTTGCTGCGGCCGGCAACGAGTCTACGAGCGAACGTAGTTTCCCATCTAGTTTCGACAACACTATTTCCATCTCGGCTGTCGATAGCGATTTACGCTTCGCCGACTTTTCGAACTACGGCACAATGGTAGATTTTGCCGCTCCGGGCGTCGACATCGTTTCAATTAATGGCGACATGAGCGGTACTTCTATGGCCACTCCGCATGCCGTTGCGGCAGTCGCCATCGCAAAAAGCTTCAATAAAAATTTCACCCAAGAAGAGGTAATCGAATTATTAAAGACTCGCGCCGAGGATTTGGGCGCCAATGGCAAAGACTCCAAGTTCGGTTGGGGCTTTATTGACTTCAATGGCGCAAAACTCTGTACGAATTCGAGCGAATATTGTGACGATTTCTCTGTTTTCGAAATTGATTCTCAGACTGGCATTGAGGTTGTTGAGCCTATTTTGACTCCGTATAATTACGGCAGTCTCACGAATATCCTCGCCACTAAAATTAAAATCAATTACGCTAGCGGCGCCAGTAAAGAAAAAGCTCTCGGTGATTTTGGCGATAATATTTCAATTACTGGTTATGATCCATTTACGGCTGGAGAGCAAACCATCACGGTTGCTTACGAAGATTTTACGGCTGTCTTTACGGTGGAAAACCCTAACGACTGGCAGAATGGCTGGACTTACGATACATACAATAATAAAGCTGCGCTTCGAGAATATATTGATCATAAATTAGACATCAAAACTCTATATCTTCCAGAAAAAATAGACAATATTCCAGTGACTTCTACGAGTGCTGGCTGTCTATTCAGGGGTAATGACGAAAGTATTGGTATTACACAGTGTGAATATCCTCAATCCGAAGATTCATATTACTATGAAACTTTGGTTATTCCTGAAAGCTATGAATTTGTTTGGGGTTTTTCTGGTGGCGTGCAGGTAACCGACCAAATGCTTCAGAACCTCTATAAGATTGTTTATCTCGGCGATGAACTAACGGTTGGAAATATGGCATTTGCTTATCTCAGGAATCTCGTCAGTGTTAGTGGCAAGATTAAATTCGCCTCTTTTACTTATGGTGACTTGGAGGGGAATACATATGAGCGCTACGAGAGTTCTGCTTTTGCGGGCGACACATCACTTGTAGATGTCACTATCGCCGACAGTGTCACTGCAATCCCGGAAGCGACATTTTCAGAGTGTACAAGTCTCGAACATATTGATTTGCCAGACTCGGTTACTACTATCGAAGAGCGTGCATTCGAGGCATCCGGTATTCGAGTTCTCGAACTTGGCAGTAGTGTAAAGACTATTAAGAATATGGCTTTTTCTAGGAGTAAGCTTGAGGAAATCTATATTCCAGCGGCCACCACCGAGATAGAAAGCCAAGCCTTTAAAAATACCGACGCACTATATCACATAGAAATTGATACTGAAAATCCAGTCTATGACAGCCGTGATTCTAGCAATGCCATCATTTTAACGGCCGAAGATAAACTTATTGTCGGTACCTATAATACGGTCATCCCAGAGTCTGTAAAAATAATTGGCGAAGATAGCTTTAGGGAGTCCGGCTCACTTGGCTGGATTGAGGTCCCAGAAGGCGTAGAGACTATTGAGGCGAATGCCTTCAGTCAAGCACCGTATCTACAGAAGATAATTATGCCTCGTTCGCTTACATCTATCGATCCAACTGCTTTTGAGATGTCCGGTATTGGCACACCTTCTCGCACTGTGTTTTGGGTTTGGAGTAATAGCTATGCTAAGGATTTCGTCTTCGAACATGATTATCCATATGTTCTAATGGATAATCTTGAAGAAGAACCAGAGTTCTTAGTCGACGCCGCCTTCGAGACAATCCCAGACGGTCGCGAGTTTATGGCAATGGATACTTTCTCGGCCGAGAATTTCATTATTAAGGTTTACTATTACGACGAAGAGAATAACAAACTACGCGAAGAGCCAGAAATCGTTACAGATTATAATGTGATTTATAATGGCGGTGACTCGGAAGCATTAGTGGGCGGTAACAATACGGCTACCTTCGTCTTCAATACGGCCACCGGATACCAGAACATTAAGATTGATCTTTACGTCTTTGCGAAATATCTCACTCCAGAGTACGAAGTCCCAACGGGCATTACGGCATATTCTGGCCAAGCACTTTCAGAAATTGAACTTCCAGAAGGCTTCACTTGGATGGATGACGGTGAATTTGTTGATGAAAACCAAACCGAGTATCTTGCACGCTTTACACCAGAAGATCCAATTAACTATGCGATTATCCCAGACATTCCTATAACGATTACCGTTAAAGTTGGCACCACTTTGTCGGAAATCTTCCCCGACGATGTGCTACGCGCCTGCGTTGTAGAAAACTACAATACTCAGAATTCAACTGAATTTACTGAAGAGACTCTTGATGTAACTGAAGCGCTAAAAATGACCGAGTTGAATTGTGCTGGTAATGACGACAATAAAGTTACGAATGCCCGCGGTATCGAGCGCATGACGGAGCTTGAATCTCTGAATCTCTCTGGAAACTCCATCGAAAAAATTAATCTTTCTAAGAATGAAAAACTTGAATCAGCAGATTTGCGTGGCAATAGTATTGCCAATTTAGATGTTACAAATAATCCAAATCTCTCAGAGTTATTAATAGATGAGAGTGGGCTCGAGGGCGAAGAGTTAATTATCGTAACCTCAACCTATGCCGAAATAGTCTATTCGGAAGATAACACGTCTAGTCTCACTATGAATATTTCTGAACTAGGCTTTCTTAAGAACTCTAACTTTACGGTAGTGGGTATTAATTCCACGTATGACGCAGAGAATGGAGTCATTACCTTTATTACCGAAGATGGTTTCGAGAAAGTTAGAATAGATGTTCTGCTCGATAATGGCGAGACGATTTCGTATAGTATTTATGCTTTTCCGCGCTACTTCTACGTTACAAATTATGTCGATGGCGAGCCATATGATGTAGATATGCAGTTGTTCTTTACTTATACCGGCGCCATCTTCGACATGAGGGAGCTCGGCGAGATGATGATGGATATGTATGGACTAATCGGATATGAAGTTGAGGATATCACTATCTCCGGCGCAGAGGACGAATATACTGTTGGTACTAGTGATGTTCATGTTTCATTCCACTTTGCAAAAAAGCAGGATGAAGATGACGATCCAACCATTCCAGTAAACCCAACCGACCCGGATAATCCAGGCACCTCAGATACGCCAACCGATCCGAGCGCTTCTGATGAACCAGGCATTACGACTAATCCACAAACATCGAGTACATCTATGATGTTGCCGATCTTAGTAATAATATCGTCGACGATTTTGCTCATATTCGAACGCAGGATTTTCCGCAGCAGAAGATAAAAAATTGCCCTTCGGGGCAATTTTTGATTCACCAAAAGTAAAAAAATGGCTCCCCCGGTCAGACTCGAACTGACAACCTCGAAGTTAACAGCTTCTTGCTCCACCATTGAGCTACAGGGGAAGGTAAGTCTAGTGTACTAGTTTATCTCTAATATGTCAAGTCGTTTTGGGGTGGCGTGCTTTTTGACTATAAGATAAGAACCGGTTATACTTATAAAAAGAAACAGGAGGTTTGTTATGTGTGGAATCGTGGGCTATGTTGGTAATAAAACTGCTCAAAACGTTCTTTTGAGTGGCCTTAAGCGTCTAGAGTACCGCGGTTACGATTCTGCCGGTATCGCTACGCTCGATGATGAAAGGGCGCCTCATATTGCGCGCTCAGTAGGGAAGATTTCTGAGCTAGAACAAGTTTTATCTGCCAAGCCACACACTGGCCACCTTGGTATTGGCCATACGCGCTGGGCAACACATGGTGGCGTTACAGTTACGAACGCCCACCCGCATCACGTTGGTAATGTGTTCCTTGTGCATAATGGTATTATTGAGAATTACAAAGAGCTTAAAGAGCAACTTAGTAGTTATGAATTTAAGTCCGACACCGATACTGAAGTTCTCGCCGCCCTCATCGATAGCAACTATAAAGATGGCGCCTCGCTCAAAGATGCCGTTGCAAAAGCATTAAAAGAAGTTCGTGGTACCTATGGTATTGCCGCTTTCTCGCCAAACGAACCAGATACAATCGTAGTCGCACGTCTCGGTTCGCCACTCATTATTGGTCTCGGCAAAGACGAGACAATTATTGCTTCTGACGCCTCCGCCTTGCTTGGTTACACTCGCGAAGCAATTTATCTCAACGATGGCGAGATTGCTGTTTGCAATAAAGACGGCGCCGAAGTCTTCAATCTCAACCTTAAACATCTCAGTCCAAATCCAGAAACCATCGAGGGTGATGTTGAACAAATCCAGAAGGGTGGCTACAAGCATTTCCTTCTTAAGGAAATCATGGAGCAGGCCACGACCTTACCGAACACACTTTCTGGTCGTGTCGATGCCAAAAATGGCACTATGCATCTTGGTGGTCCAAATCTAGCCACTAAAGAGATGCGCGACGTACGTCACATTGTTATAGTTGGCTGCGGCACTGCCTATTATGCTGGTCTTCTAGCGTCTTATTATATGGAGCAACTTATTCCAGATATTACCACCGAAGTCGTCATCGCTTCCGAATATCGCTATCGTTCTTTCCATCTACCAAAGAATTCGCTTGCCCTCATTGTCTCTCAATCCGGCGAGACGGCCGATACACTCGCGTGTCTCCGCGAAATCAAGAAGCGTGGCATCAAGACCCTTGGCATCGTAAACGTAATCGGCTCTACGATTGCGCGCGAAGTTGACGGCGGTACCTATGTGCATGCTGGTCCAGAGATTTCCGTCGCTTCTACTAAAGCCTTTACAGCACAAGTTGTAACCATGCTCATGTTCGCCGGCATGATTGCCAGTTATCATGGTGGAAATGCCGAACTGATTCATAAATTCGCCAAAGAGCTCTCTATCTTACCAACAGAAATTGAAAAGTGTCTCAATGATCATCGTGCCGAAATGGAACAACTCGCCAAGAAATACGCCAAATACAACGATGCGCTTTATCTTGGTCGCGATACGGCTTATCCTATCGCTCTCGAAGGCGCTCTCAAGCTTAAAGAGATTTCATATATTCATGCCGAAGGTTATGCATCTGGTGAGCTTAAGCATGGTCCAATCGCACTCGTTGACGAAACATTCTTTGAAGTCTTCGATATTCTCGACAACTGGCTCTACGATAAATCTCTCGGTGGTCTCCATGAAGTTCGTGCCCGTGGTGGCAAAGCCATTGTTCTTACTAACTCCAAGGCCGACATCGAGGCCGACGACATCGTTCGTGTCGACAGTAAAATCGAGCTGCTCATGCCAATTCTTCTCAATACTCTTCAACAACTCTTCGCTTACTATGTCGCAGTAGAGCGGGGGAATGATGTTGATCAGCCGCGTAATTTAGCTAAATCCGTCACTGTAGAATAAAATGCCAAAGCAGAAACGTAGTACTAACAGCAAAAAGGAGATTCGTCGCGAAGAGCGTCAGCGCAAGCGCGCTCTACGTGAAGCAGAGCGTAAAAAAGCTAATTATCCGCGTATGTCGCTCAAATCTCTCTGGTACACCATGAAAGTGTATCGCAAAGCTGTTGGTCCAAAGCGTTTTATTCTTTGGGGCTATACCGGATACAACGCCATTGTGTCGCCGGTCTCGGCCCTCCTCGTCGGTGAAGCTACCAACCGCCTCCTTGCCGCAATCGACACGCAAGATTTCGTGCCATTCTTGGTCATCGCAATTTTATTACTTGTAATTCAGCTACTGCGCACCTTACTTAGCGAGGTAAATGGTCTTATTTCGGCCGTTTCCTGGCAAGATACATATGTCTATGTCAGTGAGCGCATCGCCGAAAAGTACATTGAGATTCCACTTGCTACACGCGAGAGCCAAGAGTTCGCCGATAAATTTGATCGTGTTAAAGATTTTGGCGCATCCATTGCTAGCGTCAACTCAAATGTTATTTACATCGTTTCTTCAGTAATCAGCATTATCGCCGTCGTTACATCCACGACTACCGTGTCGCCGCTCGTAACCATTGCAGTTTTCCTCGCCGCCATCCCATATTCTATTTTGAGCTTGCGGCTTGCCGCCAAACAGCGTCGTAACTGGCGTGAATTTACTAAAGATCGTCGTATTGCCTGGGCAATTCAGCAGAAAATTACCAATTCCAACTCTGCGCTCGAAATCGAGCTCAACAGTCTTTCTAAGCAACTCATTTCCCAAATGGTTAAAGCGCGTCGTCGCAGCCAGGAGCAGGATGTGGCCGACATTAAGTCATACTTCTGGCCAGACCTTAGCTCGCGCACGTTTGAAGATGTTGTTAGCTACGCCATTCTTATCTTTGTTTCCTTCGAAATTATGATTGGTAAACTCAGCTTCGGTGTTTTCACTTCTACGCGCATGCTCTTAAGCCAGCTTAGCGATAGTATTACCAGCCTCTTTGCTAACATTGCGAGCGCTAGCGAAAGCATTGTTAACGCTACCGACTATATGGAATTTATGAAAACTCCAGCTCGCCCGACTGGTGATGTACTTGTTTCGGATATTCCAAAAATTGAATTCCGGAATGTTTCGTTCACTTATCCGCGTTCCGAAATTAAGGCTGTAGATAATGTTAGCTTCAAACTTGAGCCTGGCGATAGCCTTGCTATTGTTGGTGAAAACGGCGCCGGTAAGACCACTATTATTAAATTAATGATTGGCGCTTATCAACCAGATTCTGGCACCATTCTCGTTAACGATATTCCGCTCGAGCGCATCGATCGTGAATCCTATCTAGAGCAGATTGGCGCACTCTTCCAAGATTATTCTCGTTACGAATTCGCCACACTTGGCGAAAACGTCTGGTATGGTGATGTAACGCGTCCATATAGTCCGCGCGATATTCGTGAAGCACTCGCCGATGCTGGCCTTGAAGATCTCGAGGCTAAATATCCAAAAGGTCTCAACCAAGTTATGGCCAAAGACTATGATGCCGAAAGTGCTGCCGATCTTTCTGGCGGACAATGGCAGCGCCTTAGTATTGCGCGCGCATTCTTCCGTCAGCCAAACGTTCTAATCCTCGATGAGCCGACTAGTGCTGTTGATGCCAGCTCGGAGTATAAAATCTTCAAGAATATCCTGCGCAAACAGCAGAACAAAACCACAATTATTATTTCGCACCGCTTTTCTACTGTTCGTAAGGCTGAGCGCATCATTGTGCTCGACCATGGTAAAATAATCGAGCAGGGCACACACGAAGAACTCGTCGCAAAAGGCGGCACATACAAAGAAATGTTCGAAATGCAAGCAGAAGGGTACAATTAAAATAGGAGGCACATGCACAAATTTCGCAAAACAATGTTTATTATTACAATCATCTTCGCAGTTCTGACCTTTGTTGGTCTCGCGATGCTGATCATTTCTTCAAAAGAGCTTACTGATTCACTTTTTGACTGCGTTATCTTGCTAATTTCTGCTGCATCCATTGCCATCGCGATTTTCTCGCAGCTCGTGGCCGACAAAGAATCGCGTCGGATTGAAAAGCTCGTCCGCGAAATTGGCGCTATTAATAAGACTACGGAAGAAGATCTCAAACAAGACGAGAATCTTCGCCGTAAATTGGACAAAATTCTCTATCTCGAAGAAGAAATCTATAGGCGTTCGGGTGGTCGTAGGGACGTCAAAAAAGTCGAAAAGGGTGATGCAAAAAAATAATTTATGCATATTGAGCTAACGGATTTTTATTCGCGACTTGGTACTATCGCCATTATCTTGGTTCTAGGGTTTTTATTGGGTAAACTCAAGCTTATTTCACCAAAAACCAATAAAGACCTCGTAAATCTTTTATTAACAGTGTTTATGCCGGCCTCACTCTTCCTAGCTTTTCCGGCTAGTTACAGCGACGAAACTTCCGGCATGTTCCTATCTGGTCTCGGCGCTGGTTTTTTGGTAATGATTGCAGTTATCATTCTTTCGCGCATCATTTTCAATAAAAAATTCTACAAGAAAGAAAAACCACGCAGTGCGGCCCAGTTTGCGCTTGTTTTTAATAATGCCACTTTCCTTGGCTATCCAATCATTGCAAGTACCTTCGGCGAGCAGGGCGTAATTCCGTATTGCGGCTTTATTATCGCTTTCAATATCGCACTCTTTTCCTACGGCGTCTATCTTTTCAAGCACAAGATTGACGTTAAGCTCGTTCTGGGCGTGCTCACGAACCCAAATATCATAGCGGTCGTCTTAGGTGTTATAGTTTTCTTGACCGGCTTCCAGGTGCCTGGCTTCGTTAAAGACGCCGTCCAATACACCGGTAATGCTACTACGGCGCTCTCCATAATTTGTGTTGGCTATATGCTCAGCAATGCCAAATTCTTACAGCTTATTAAAAAATGGAAACTCATGCTTACGGCACTCATCCAGTTAATTATCGGTCCGCTCGCCACTTGGGCACTCTTAGTCGTGCTCCAATTCCCACAGGAAGTCGTGGTTGTCTGTACGCTTATTCAGGCTCTCCCAACCGCCACCAGCCTCGGCCTCTTTGCTTCGAAATATGGTGGCGACGAAACTGAAGCTTCTGAGCTTGTTACGATTTCTACTCTATTATCCATCGTCACGATGCCAATCATGGTATCATTATTATTAATTCACTAAGGAGGAAAGTGAGAGCGCTGAAGTTCTGGGAAAAACTTGCAGTTATATTTTTGACCTCGTTGTTTATAATTACGACATTTTTGTCCTTCTGTATTTCTATTGAAGTGCCAGAGGCGGTTTCTCGTTTCGTAATCTTCGGCCTCATTCTAATCATAATTAGCGTTGCTTCATTCTTCGGTTTGATTAAAATTTTAATTAAGCGCTTCAATTACAAGAACCGCAGGGGCGCCAAAATTTTCTTTTATTCAATTGTTGTTATTCCTTCTGTATCTGCTAGTGCAATCCTTTTATATGAAAATAGCTGGCCGTATGTCTTTATCTATTTCATTCTGGTCACGTTCTACTTCTATATGGTCGAAAAATATTTCGGCAAATTTAACATTCGCATTAACGCCGAATTTGATAAACTTTCCGTTGAAAATTTAACCAGTTTTAATACTGACATCAAGGTTATTGCTAAGAACAAGAAGGTAAAGTCTAGTAGGGAAGCTATCAAGGTTGGCGATATTATCGAAATCAGCAAAAACGGCGAGCCAATTTTAACGCTCGACGTTATCAAAAATAAGAAATAATTTATAATTCGTAATCGGCAATTTTGCTAAAAATCCCAATTGGAGTGATGGTTCCGACTGAACCGCCGCCGCTGTCCATACATGTTGCTCCGCCACCCTCTAACCTAATTCGGAATGCAAATAATTTAACCCCAGACGATTTACCTAGGTCATCATCGAAATCTTCATCTTTACAGGCTGCGACATCATCGTATTGAATGTCGCCAACTTCCATATTGGCCCAATGGCTATTTGGCGACCGACCATGCACATCGGGATCATACATGCCGCGGTCAGTTACTTCCTTAGTAATGCAATTAATAACCTTCGTCGTGCCCCAAAGTGCAATCCGATATGGTTCGCCAGAACTTGGGTCAACTACATCTGGACCAACATATTTTACATAAAAAGTGCAAAATCCTGCAGGCGTCCATGCCTTTGTATAGTTGTCCGATACGCTCCCAACAGCATTATGTCGCGTCCATTGCGTCATCCCGGCAATAATAATACTTAATGCATTCTTGCGTTCGGTGTTGCGCTGAGCGCGTTGCATAGCGGGCAGGGCGATAAAAACCATCAATATCATTAGCCCAGCTATTGCTAGTACTAAGACAATTTCGATAAGCGTAAATCCTTTTCGTTTGCGCATTACTTTCATTATACCAAACAAATTATGCAACAAAAAAGTACCTCGCGGTACGCTTTTTGGTGGGGGCACCTGGGCTTGAACCAGGGACCAATCGGTTATGAGCCGACTGCTCTAACCACTGAGCTATGCCCCCATGCACTCAAGTATAACACATCAGATAAGAGAAAAGGCCCGAAAACGGACCACATAACTACATTATAGCACAAAATGCACAAAAAGTCAATATAGGTTATAATATGCTTATGCTCGAGAAGGTGAAAACACGGCTCCGACGTCTCCGTTACTATACGAAGAAAGATATTTTGACTCTCAACAATATCGTGCTTTTTGGCGCGTTAGTTTTATGTGTTTGGTGGACCTGGGGCGCAATCAATTCCATGTCTCGCAACTGGGAGCTAGAAGAGAAACTCAGGAGTCGTCAGCTCGAAGCCACTAAACTCGAATTAGAGGTCGAAACTCTCCGTCTCGAACAGGAATATTATCAGACCGACGAATACAAAGAGCTCATGGCTCGTACTAAAGCGGGTAAAATGCAGCCTGGCGAAACTATGGTTATTTTGCCTAAAAATTCCGAATCCGCCCTTCAAAAATACGCCGATTCAGACGCGGAAATTCCAGTATACCGCAGCAACTTCTCCGAGTGGCTTGACTTTTTGTTCGGATAAGTGTAATATAGTTTCTATCGTCGCGGGGTAGAGCAGCCTGGTAGCTCGTCTGGCCCATAACCAGAAGGTCGTTGGTTCAAATCCAACCCCCGCCACCAAGTTTATTAGCGGCCATCCGGCCGATTTTTTATTACATCAAAAAGCCCCCATCGCTGGGGGCTTTCAATTAATCATCTTTGCGTTGATGAATCAGCTTACCACCATAGGTGTAATATTTAATATTATCGCCTTCCGTTGCCTCAATATAATGATCCGTGAAATCTGGATAGTCGTCGCTAATAAACAGCTTTGCGCCATCAGCAGTATAGATATCATAGCTCATATTGTAATCTTCGTCTCTATTTCCAACATAAATGTAGAGCTTATCGTCATAAACCTTACCGCCAGTGGAATAGCCAGAAGTGGAGGCAATCTTCTTGCCGGCTGGGCTTAATACATCCGTAGTCTTGTAATCGTTGTAGGCGTAATAGAATTTATGCAGATCTGCGCTGCGCGAATACATATATTTGTATCCGTCACTGACTTTTTCGCCTTCTTTATTGATGACATAGTATTTGGTATCGTCGCCATCTTCGCGGACATAAGAGAAACCATCTTCCGAGAAAGTATCGGCAGCATCAAAGCTCTTGCCAAACAACTTCTTACCTTCAACAGAATAGAACTCGTAATCGCCATATGGCACATCTTTACAGGCGCTATTAGACGAATAAGTACGATATGTCCTTAGCAGATAAATACCACTCGAAACAGGACCATAGCTATAAATTCTGCGGCAATTTACCTCGCTAACTTTTGCGCCACCCTTATAGAAAATAACGCCATAAGAGTCGGAATCCTCTTTATTGATAGCGTAATTATCGGCATCAACATAGAGGGCATCGGTTGCTTTTGCGCTAGTGTGTGAGAAATCGTTGCTCAACAGATAGATCACGTCGTCGTCATCTTCTTTCTTGAGACAGTACCAAGCATCATAGAGAGATGCCGCCGCCAAACAGCCGCTTGGCAATTCTTGCTCTTTACCATCGACGATAAATTTATATTTGTGATCTTCGTCGTAATCGTCGGTTACGGTTTGCAAAGAGATTGACTTACGATCTTCGGAAACCTGCGAGATTTCATATTTATCGCCAGATTCAAACTTGTAAGTTAGCTCCGCCGAAAGCGTATTGAGTAAGTAGTTGGTGCCAGCATGTGTAATTACGACATAGCCGTCTTCCTCGTCGCTCAACTCTATATTCTTATCGAGGTTTTCGGTAATCGAAAGAACTTTCTTACCCTGGTAATTCAAAATCTGGAAACCTTTTTCATCGGCAATCACGGCAAAGCTATCGCTGGAGGTAACCAGGCGATTCTTGTTCATATCGTAAACAACTTTACCTTTGCCATTAATAAGATATTCATTCGAACTATTATCGGTAGCCTCATAGAGACCGCCTGCGCGAGAAATGAAGACATATTTATCGAAGTCGACTGTCATCTTGCCGTCGGTATTAATAATACCGCGCTTGTCATCTTCCTCGTCACCGACTACCGCGGTACCACCGATAAATCTCGATGCGTAGCCAAATTGGAATTCCGTCAACCTTTCGCCGTCATCATTAAAGAGAGCATATTTGCCATTATCGTCTTTGAGGAAGTAGACATTTGTAGCGTAGATATCATCCATTTCGCCACCACCGCCAAGTGCGAAAATTGCAATTAACGCAATAATGCCACCTAGTATAAGCACGCCGGCGATAATGCCAATAATTAAACCAATTTTAGATTTTTTCTTTGGCGCAGCAGCTGGTGCAGCTGTTGGCGCTGCGGCTGGCGTACCGGTCATCGTTGGGGTTGCGCCCATCGGTGCTGGCGCCGGAGCTGGAGCTGGTGCTGGCGCTGGTGCCGGTGGCACTGGTGCTGGCCCTGCTGGCTGCGGCTGCATTGGGTTGATATTTTGATTGTCCATATGCTCCTTTCTTTAAGCTTGTTCGCAAGCTACGCGAATTAGCTCGCTCCAATCATTAGTTAAATGTGGTACGCTCGCAAGTTCGTAAGTCGTCATATCATAGCGAATCGCCATTGCGAGTTCTTGCGCAATCAATCCTGCGTGTGGCGCCATTACGGTACCGCCCAAGATTTTGTTTGTCCTTTTGGCCGTAATTAATTTCACGAAGCCCATCATGTTATCAGAAGTATTAGCTTTCTGAACCGAATCGAGTGCAATGATTACTTTATTCACTTTCTGATCATGGCGAATACAATCATCTTCCGTAACGCCAACTTCCGCAACACCCGGTGTCATGTTGGTCACGCGAATGATGCCGCGATAATCAACTGGGTTTTTCTTACCGCGACCGAGAATATCTGCCATTGCTGCGCGTGCCTCAATTAGAGCTTTTTCGGTTGAACTATGGCCACCAAGCACGTCGCCCGCTGCATAAATATTCCTCGTGGATGTGCGACAATGCTCGTTTACGATAATTCCGCGCTGATTGAACTTTACGCCGGCATTTTCGAGACCAACATCAATATTTGGCGCATTGCCAGTGCACATCAAAACCTCATCCACGCGAATGGATTTTTCTTGACCGCCACGCAGGAAGATAACTTTCTTGCTAACGCCATCTTTTTCAAGCGCGATTACGCGTGATTGGGTTAGAACTTTAATCTTATCTTTATTAAAAATCTCGTCCAAAACTTGGCCAACTTCTTCATCCTCGCGCGGCAATAAGCGTCCTGCAATATCTGCGATAATCACTTGCGTGCCAAGAATAGAGAAGAATTGTGCAAGTTCACAGCCCGTAGAACCGGCACCCACGATAAAAATCGTCTTTGGCGGACGAATCATCTCGAGCACATTCTCTGGCAACCAATACTCGAGGTTGGTCGGAATCTTGATGCCAGTATCGAGTGTTGATGCGCCGGTCGCAATCAAGATTTTCTTTGCGCGAATCGTCTGGTCGTTCACGCTAATCTCTGTGTTGGAGAGTAGATGACCGCGGCCATGCAAACAAGCGATGCCGGCTTCTTCAAAATCTTTCTTGCTGTTCGCTTTCGCGCGTCGCAATGCTAGATTCTTCCAGTTATTTACTGTTGGGTAGTTGTATCGTAATCCTGTGCTAGACAGGCCGAACCTTGCCCCCGTCAACGCATTTTTGAATTGTTGCGTGGCGTAAAATAATGCACCAAAAGGTACATTGGAGTAATTTTGGCTAGAGCCGCCCCATTTGTTTGCTTCGATTAAGGCGACTTTTAACCCAGATTTAGCGGCAATTAATGCCGCTTCGCCTCCAGCGTCCCCGCTCCCGAGGATTGCTAGATCGTAATCAAAACGGTTCTTCATCTTATATTATTTTATCATGATTCTTATAAGCAAAAGCGAGATCCGGGTCCAAAATTTTGATTTCTTTATAGATAACTTTTCTCAAATCGTCTTCGGTCACTGTATCCTTATCGGCAATCCAGGCATCAGTCGCTTTTGAAACGCGTTCGGCAATCTGTTTTGCCCAATTCTCTGGTACATTTTGACTGCGCGCGTAGCGCAAGACGTTCTGCTGAATGCCGCGACTCGAGTATTCGTAGGTAATTTTCTTCTTCATTTACATCACCCAATAAGTCAAAACAAACGCCGCCAACACCAAGAAACCGCTACCAGAGATAATTCTTGCAAAAGCTTTGTTGCGCACGCGCCATTTTTGTACTTCGACCACATTTTGGCCAGTTCTTACGCGCAACTTCAAAACTAATAATGGAATTATGCTCATGATGGTATAACCGATTACGGCTATAATTTGGTATTGCGCGCTCAAATTAAGGATGCAGTTTGCTACTACGAAGTATAGTGCGATACTTAATGGCATCTCGGCAAAACTACTTAGCATGCCCAGTGAGAACGACTCAATATTGTCGTTCGTAGTCTTTGCGCGCCTTTGAATAAAGCGTGTAAACGAACGTGGCAACCATAGCTCAGTATTGCGACCGCGGCGGTAATAAAATAGCCACATCACGAGCGCACTGGCAAGAAATACGCCAACGCAAATAATCAAATATTCAGTTTTTAGTGCGCCATTAAACAACGAAGAAATCATGAAAGCTAGAGCGCAGACCATCAAGAACGAAATCACGCCAGCACCCAAAATATAATGACGCGTCAGAGAACGTGTTTTGCGGCGACGATGGTGCCCCATACTAGCGTGATATAGCAAAATCAGACCACCCAAACTTAATTGCAGGGAAGCCTGAACAATGCCTGCCAGGACAATTGTAGCGATACAGAGTAAATCGCTCATGCTTCAAGTGTAGCATGCTTACGCAATTATTGCACTTACGCTTGTTGCTTTTTCGAAAAATCTTTAAGATGCCCATATGCAAAAGAAATTATTAATTACAATTTGTGCTTTTCTCGCGGTAATTATCTCTGTTAATCTTGTTTTTGCCGAGGAGAATGATTTGCCAATAGAATCGGCGCCGTCGCTACGTTTTTACGCCGTTAATGCCGGCTATAAGGACGACAATTCTTCACAGAATTACGATTTTATTGAGTTAGAGCGTACTGTTTCCGAAGATTTTTCTTTGGCTGGCTTTTCGCTCAAATATTTCAATAGCTCAGATAAACAGGCCGGCGAAGTTGTCTTCGCGGAACAGCAAATCCTTAGTGCCGATCGGCTCGTGCTCGGCTTTTCCAAAAGCCCCCAATATGTCGATTGGGAAGATTCACCATATCTGTATTATTTCTCTAGCTCTGGGCTAGCCTCTACGGCTGGCCGCCTCCAGCTATTGTTTAATGAAGAAATTATCGATGAACTTTGCTGGGGCAAAATCGTTTGCAGTGCGCAAAATCCCAAATTTGCCACCAAACCAGAGGAGAATTATTCGCTTGTCCGCACCGAAGATGGCTACGAGCAGCTTCAATATTATCCAGAAATCCAACCCGCCTTTACCGAGCTGGCGGTCGACGAAGAACCATTAGAATGCAACCTTATTATCTCGGAAATTTACACCTATTATGAGTCTTCTGTGAACGAGCAATTTGTTGAGCTATATAATCCAACCGATGTCGAACAAGATATATCACGGTGTGCATTTTCATATAAAAATACCAGTTATGAAATTAACGGAATTATACCACCAGGCGCATATTATATATATCAAAATCCTGAGCTTACTTTTACGAAAAATCCTACAACTTACAACATCTACTCACTCGCCGAACAAGACGTGCTTTTGCCGCACGGTCAAAAGAAAGGCGCCTCTTATGCACTGTTTAATATCGGCACCGAGTCCGAGCAATGACTGCAAACCTACCAGCATACGCCTGGTGCAGAAAATGTCTATCAGGAATTCCAAACTTGTCCCGAAGGCAAAGTGATTAATCCAGAGACGGGCAACTGCATTAACGAGGTTGTAGATAAAGAAACTATTTGCCCAGAAGGGAAATATCTCAACTTACTAACCGGACGCTGTAAAAATATCGAGACCAAAAAGACCACTGTCTGCAAAGAAGGATATTATCTAAATATTCTCACTGGTCGTTGTAAAAAAATCGCAACAACTACCGCCACCGAATGCGCCGAAGGGTACGAACGCAACCCAGAGACTAATCGTTGTCGCAAAATCCGCACCAATACCGCCATGGAGTATCCGGTCGAGCCTATCGAAGAGAATTCCTATAATAATCCCAAAATATTTATTGCGACCGGCGTAATTGCAGCCTTAATTCTCGGCGGCGCTATTTATGCCATTTATCAATACCGCAAAGAGATAAAACAGGTTATACTGAAAATATGTCGACGAAACGCGTCTTAGGTATTGATCCTGGCACTGGTATTTGTGGTTTTGGCGTCATTCAATATGTCACGCACAGACAGCCGCGTATGATTACTGCTGGCGTAATTACTACGCCCGCTCATACGCCACTCGCCGATCGCCTTCTAGATATTTACGATTCGCTTAACCAAATTATCGACGAAACCCATCCCAACGAAGTCTCAATTGAAAAACTCTATTTTAATCAAAACATTACCACAGGTATTACCGTTGCCGAGGCGCGCGGCGTCTGTATTTTGGTCGCCCGGCAGCGTAATCTGCCGATCGCCGAATATACGCCACTTCAGATTAAGCAGACTATGACCGGGTATGGTCGCGCCAAAAAGAAAGAAATGCAGGAGGCCGTGCGCGTGTACCTCAATATGGAGCAGGTCGTCAAACCAGATGATGCTGCCGATGCTTTAGCGGCCGCTATTACGCACGGTCTAATGACGCGTATCGCCTATCAATAAAATCAGATATAATATAGCTATGATTGCTCATGTCCGTGGTCAAGTGGCCGAAAAATTCGCAAATTCCGTTATTATCGATGTTCAGGGGGTTGGTTATGAAGTTGGTCTCACAACCATAGATTTTGAAAATCTTAACCTCAACGATGACGTCAAGCTCTACACTTATCATCATATTCGCGAGCAGGCGGAAGAATTATTTGGCTTTACCAGTCTTGCCGCCAAAAAATTATTTGAATTGCTAATATCCGTCCAAGGCATTGGCCCTAAGGCTGCTATGTCCATTTTGAGCCTAGCACCAGTAGAAGAAGTCCGTAACGCCATCGCAAATCAGGATTCTGCATATATTTCTAAAGCCGCCGGTGTAGGGAAGAAATCCGCCGAGCGCGTCATTGTGGACCTTCGCGACAAAGTTGGCTTGCCAGCCTACTATGGTCGCAAATCCGCGCCAGAACAACAAACGCTTCAGGCCAATGACGAAGCTCTCGATGCCCTCATGGCACTTGGTTTTACGCTCGCAGATGCCACAAAAGCCCTAGAAGGCGTCGATTCTCAACTATCAGTCGAAGAACGCATCAGGGAAGCCCTCAAACGCCGCTAGAGGTAGAAAAAGTTCATGCTTGTCTTGGCGTATATATTTTGCTAAAATTTTAATCACTGCTCTCGGATCCGCATATCGGATTTTGGGGAAAATGTCGTAAGAGAGTAGGTCATTACTAAGCAGGAGAACACCATGAAAAAGCGTACTCGCAAGGGGACGCTCCGAGTGGATACACTTCGGTGGAATGAATACATCGAAATGTAACAAAAAACGCCCGAAAGGGCATTTTTTGTTGTTATAAACTAGTCGGACTTTTTGGCGCCAGTCTCTAAACCAGCTTTTTTGAGTTCGCTATTAATTTGTTCTTCAATCATTTCTTTCAATTTTTGCTGAGTGTCGGCAGCTGCAACATCGATAGCCTTGCCATTCACATAGAACGCCGGCGTTGCCGTGACTTTATCGACGTTCTTGCCAAGAGCATAGTCGAAATTAATCTTAGTCTCAATATTTGAATTACCCATATCGGAGCGGAATTTTTCCAAGTCACCTTCCGGAGCAATATCCTTAAATAGACTTACAAACACATTCGTGCGCTTATCGCCAGTTTCGGAAATCCATTCAGCACGATTTGCGTAAATCGTCTCTACCATATCCCAGTAATAACCTTGGAAACCGGCACTTTCA
>JAEEGG010005934.1_pt1 | contig 28770 bp, 22 predicted proteins | sample 9134161 | NCBI WGS metagenome assembly JAEEGG01 (sample SAMN16246543, study PRJNA631951) | gut metagenome | biome: gut microbiome; feature: rumen; material: CR-attached | host: Bos | place: Iran: Karaj | collected 2018-10 | reverse complement strand
TAATGCCATAATGAATTTAAAATTTTAAGGGTGTAAATGTTTTTCCTTTTCCTTAAAACCTCTTCCTTAGTCCGTGTTTTCGCGGTTTCACTATGAAAAACTTACTAGTGCACTTAGAAAAATGTTCTCTATAGTTATGCCGCAAATTTTGTTGCCTGATGTCTTTTTCTAACAACGATGCAAAGGTACGAATTTTTGGTGAAATAACCAAATTTTTTAGCGATTATTTTCACTGAAAATCGAACTTTTTTTTAGTTCGAGTTACCCACTTACCCACTTACCCACTTATGACAGGAATAATTTTGAGTTTTGTAGATAACAAAATTTAATATTATATATTATAAATAATATATAATATTAATATATAAATAGAAATATAGAATTTAATCCTTCTTCTTTATCCACCTTTCTCTCAGTACCTATAAAAAACCTTCTTGTCATAAGTGGGTAAGTGGGTAAGTGGGTAAGTTGAAAAGTAAAATCTTGTTACCACCAAGTACCCAGACTATATCAAAGAGCGAGTCCTGGCGCTTTATGATGCCGCTTATTGGTGGATATCAGTGTTCTTGCTGACGAGAACAGGGTCGCCATGATGCGAGGGTGGGGATTAGCAATAAATAGCTAAATATTTTGTATGTTACCTTATTTATTCGTATCTTTGCACTCGTAATGAGAAGTGATATATCCATATTTCAGAGACCTGTATGGGTGGTGGTGTTTGCCCTGACGGCTGCGATAGCGTGGGGATGGGCATTCCCACTGATTAAGATAGGCTTTAATGCTTTCGGTATCACAGCCGACATGACGGGTAGCAAGATGCTCTTTGCCGGTATCCGCTTTGCTGCGGCGGGAGGGATTGTACTGGCTGTGGCGCGCAGCAGCAGGCGTCCATTCGGTACGACAAAGAAGAGTGACTGGTGGTTTATTCTCGCCTTTGCGCTGATGAACACAGCGCTTCACTATTTCTTCTTCTATGTCGGTATGTCGCACAGCGAGGGCTCAAGGGCTGCCATTCTGAACTCGCTGAGCACGTTTCTGGTGGTGCTGCTGGCTTGTGCCTGTTTCAAGAGCGACAAGCTGACTTCACGCAAGATTCTCGGCTGTACTGTTGGATTCAGCGGTATCTTGGCCTTGAATCTCGGTGGAGCTGAAAGTGGGCAGTTTACCTGGTTGGGCGACGGTATGATCATCCTGAATGCTATCTGTGGGGCTTGTGCCAACCTGATGACGCGTGGCTTGAGCCGACGGATCAATGTCTTTGTGGGTACAGGCTACAGTCTCACCATCGGAGGTTTGATGCTCATCATCTTCGGACTGCTCTTTGAGGGTAGGCTGCCTCAGGTGAATATGCTCGGCATGATCTGTCTCTTGTTGCTGATTGCCATCTCTGCCGTTGGATTTGCGCTGTATAACAAACTGTTGAGTTGCAATCCTGTGGGCAAGGTAGCCATCTACAATTCTCTGATTCCCATTGTGGGGGCTGTTACCTCGTGCCTCTGCCTCGGTGAGACCTTCCATGCGAAGTATGCACTCGCCGGAGGTCTTGCGGCACTCGGCATCTATATGATCAATAAGGGTAAGAACTGATATTTTACTGTTTTATTTGATAAATCCCTTAGGAAGTGCATTCCGATTAAGGAACAGATAGGTGGTGTTCAGGGCGATATAGTCGCGTGACATATACCAGATACCTTTATATTGACCGGTCTCACCCCATGAGTTCTTTACCATATAATAGGGTTTGCCCTGCTCGTCAACTGCCTTGCCATAGATAAGCATCACGTGATCATAGGTGAACTGCCAATTGTCCCACTGCTCCTGGCGCAAGGCCTGTGTGGGTTCAACACCATCAGGCAGCATGGCAAGTCCTGTGCGGGTGAAGTCACCTGACACATCGCCACCCCAGGCTACGGTATAGCCTGCATCCAGCGCTTTGTCGAGAACAGTCATCAGTTGTTCTATAGGTATGTTATAGCTGGGTTTCAGTCGCCATTTGTAGGGTGCCTCGATGACGAACCACTTGCCAAACGGATGATGTGTGTAACTGGTCAGACTCACATAATCGTCAAGGTTCAGTCCGAGACTCTCAGCAAACGATTTCGGGGTATAGGTCTTGCCGTCATACGTGAATGTTTCCGGGCAGCGACCTACATAGCGTTCGATGACTGCCTGAACGCTATCTTTCCAGTGTGGCAGGGGAGTCTTTGCATCCTTAACCACTGTACGTCTCACCATTTGTTCCAACTCAGGGAAGAATACCTTGAAGTTTGCCAGCGAATCGCCTGTTAGTGAACCAGGTGCAGGCATCGCATCTTCCGGACAGATGCCATGATGCCGAATCACCTCGAGCACATCGTCGCATGAGCCGCCTTCAGAAATCTGGCTAAAACCGTGCATTCGTACGTAATGCGTAGCGTTGTCCATATAATCTTTATTCACTACAAACATCTCGCACAGGTCATAGGTCTTGCCTGTCTGTCGTAGAATCTCACTCTCAAAGTAGCCCAGTGTGGCAAAATCCCAACAGGTACCACTACGATATTGGTTTTTCACGCTTGTTATCGGAAGTTCCTTTACTGTTGTGAATGTCTTCTTTACGTCAGAGACTTTTGCGTTTCTCTGCAAATTCTCTTGGGCCTCTGCTGTGATGGCCAAGAGTAAAGCAGCTGTCAAGATTACTTTTTTCATATTCATCGCTTTTGTTGGGCAAAGGTAGATATTATTTCTGAAACGGGCAACATATTTCCGGAAAAACTTGCAAGAACCAAATAAAAACAATACTTTTGCAGGCAGAACATTTAAAAACAATAGAAGGAAATGACAACCGACAAAAACAAATGGGTGGCATGCTGGGGGAATGCCACATCAATTACTAACCGTTGTGAAGCTACATTTGCCAAGGATCTCACGCTGCGCTATCCCATCAGAATGTGTTTCAGCGGCACGATGCTTCGTTTCCGTTTCTCTAACCTGACAGGTACTGAACCCGTAGAGCTTACGAAAGTGTTTGTTGGGCATACCCCAATCACTTTTGGCGGGAAGACCAGTGTGAGTCTGGTGCCTGGCTCTGAAACAGAGAGTGATGCTATCAGCTATGACGTACATCGCGGCGATACTATCGCGGTGAGTATCTATCTGGCTGGATTCACTCAGATGAACAGTGGTACACTTGTTACCGGTCCGCTCTCTAAGGGGTTCTATGCCTATGGCGACTATGCTGAAGCCGATGAACTGCCGCTTGACCTGACGCGACATACCAATTGGTTCTACTTCCTGAACACCATCGATGTACTGACATCAGCTGAGAATCGTGCTATCGTGTGCTATGGTGACTCCATTACGGCTCAGTCATGGCCCGACTATATGGCACAGATGGCTCTTGGCTCCAATGTGGCTATCATACGTCGTGCCGTTAGTGGCACACGCATACTGCGTCAGTATGACTGCATCACCTATCAGGCATACGGCTTGAAGGGTGCTACGCGCTTTCCCATTGAGATGAATGTGGCTGGTGCTACAGATGTCATCATCCAGCACGGTATTAATGATATCATCCATCCAGTAGGCGCTGATGTCAATCCCTTCCGCCCTTGGAGTGATCTGCCAACAGTAGAGGAGATGGAGCAGGGGGTGGAAAATATCTATGTAAAACCGGCTAAGGAGATGGGACTGAAGGTATGGAGCGGTACGCTGCTGCCCATCTTCGGTTGGCGCACCTATAATGAAAAGCGTGATGAGATGCGACAGCAGTTCAATGAGTGGTTACGCACATCGCCTATCTTCGACGGGTGTATCGATTTTGATGCTGCCGTTCGTAGCACTACCAATCCCAAAGCCTTTGCAGAGGGTTTTGACAGTGGTGATCATCTGCATCCAAGTGAACGTGCCTACGAGGCTATGGCGCAGGCAGCTGTTCATAAGCTGATACGCCATATGCCTCGATATGATCACGAAGAGTTTTATTAATTGAGTTTTACAATAGCATAAGATGTGGCAGGCATATGAATCGTCATATTGCCTGTCTTTTTGTTGTGGGTGATACTGAAGCGGTCGCCTGCTAACAACTTGGTTTTGTTGAACTTAACGTTAATGTTGAAAGTGGCATCAGAAGCCTTTGCCCTTGGATTCAGCATCACCAGCACTACATCTTTACCTGCTGCACGAGCATAGACAAAGGGGTAGGGATCGGCGGCATCCTCACCAGGATAGATGGGCACAAACTCCGCATAGTTGGCGAGTGCCGGCTCACTGTGGCGTAAAGCGATGAGTTGACGAGTCTTATTAAGCAGTGAGTTGGGGTTCTTCTCCTGTGCTGCTACATTGGGGGCGTCGGGAGCAGGATCGACAGGCAGATACAAGTTGGCAGCATCGCCAGAAGAGAAACCTAAGTTCTTGTCTGAGCTCCATTGCATCGGGGTACGTGCACCATTACGTGGCTGATAGGCACCCTCTACCTGTGGCCAGTCTTTGGGTAACTGTCGCATGCCGATCTCGTTGCCATAATAAAGGAAAGGTACACCTGGCATCGTGAAGCCAAAGGCATAGATAATCTCCAGCTCCTTATCAGTACGCTTATTACCCAGACGGGCATTGTCGTGATTACCTAACGGCAGACTGATATAGCCCTTACCTGCGGTCTTCTCATACTGATCCATATAACTCTTCAGGAAATCGGCTACCGTACCTTTTCCTTCTGCATCAAAGTAACTGTGTCCCTCGCTGACACCATTGAGGATACGCCAACTCTCCTTTTGGAACAGGTCGTTGTAGCCCTTGAACCAGTGGAAGAAATCTACGTGGAAGCAGTTGTCGAGGGCATCGGCAGGATACGACCATTCCGCTACCATGAATCCACGTGGGTATTCCTTTTCAAGCAGCTGACGGATCTCACGCCAGAAGAGCTTGGTCTCGTTCTCATTGGTATTGAAGAACTGTTCGTTGCCTCTCACGTGGCGTGTCTTCACCAGTGCACCTGCCATATCAGCACGGAAGCCGTCGGCACCCATATCCATCCAGAAACGGAGTACGTTCTTCAGGTCCTCACGCATCGCCATCACATCGGGATGGTTGGTGGGCAACTGCCACTTCTGATTCGGGTCAGGATTGGCAAATCCGAAGTTCAGGGCAGGCTGGCACCAGAAGAAGTTACGCATAAACTGCCCGTTACGCTGTCCATAGCCCTTTACAAACTGACCTGCGAACTCGAATGGGGGATCCACCCAGTTGGTCTCTGTCCAGATATAGTAATTGGAGTATTTGTTCGGTTCCTGTTTCTGAGAAGCTACAAACCATGGGTGATCGATGGCTGTATAGCTGATGACATAGTCGAAGATGACATGCATGCCTCGTTTGTGAACTTCCTCGAAGAGCTGCTTGGCATCATCGTTAGTGCCATAGCGCGGTGCAATCTTGTAATAGTCGCGGATGTCGTAGCCAGCATCGTAGAAAGGCGAATCGAAGAAGGGGTTGAACCAGATGGCATCCACACCGAGGCTCTTCACATAGTCGAGCTTACTGATGATTCCCTGAATGTCGCCAATGCCGTCGCCGTCAGAGTCGCAGAAAGTCTGCGGATAGATTTGATAGAATACCGCATTCTTTGCCCAATCAGGCATCTTGGGTATTTCATACTTACCTGTGATGGTCTGTGCCGAAGCAAACATCATCATCATGCTTAACACGAATAGTGATAATTTTCGTTTTGTGTTCATAAGTAAAAATGGTTTTGGAGTAATAAGTAAAGTTCTGGATGCAAAGATAAATAAAAATGCAGAATATTCCAAGAATATTCCATTATTTTACTAATTTTCTTGCATTTTTCTTGTATATGTTCAAAAATAGTAGTATTTTTGTAGCTGATTAAAAAATAGGAGATGCGTAGAAAGCTATATCTGATACTTTGTTTGATGCAGTTGCTGTCGCTTCGGGCAATGGCAGACCGCTCTGAGAGATTGTTTGAATACTTTAATGCTTCAGACGGTCTGGCAGATAACAGTGCTCAGGTCATCAAGTGTACGAGGACGGGGCGAATGGTGACGGCAACAATGGGACAGATCAATTTCTTCGATGGACAGAAGTTCACTTACATAGATCCTACAGAAGAGAACGTCTATCCGTTAGAGTACTATCAAGGCAAATATCATCTGTATTTCGATAAATGCCACCATCTGTGGCTGAAAAACAAGCAGTCGGTGACCTGTGTGAACCTGACAACTGAGAAATTCGTGAACTCTGTCACAGACGAATTTCTGAAATTCGGATTCAGCAAAACCGTTAATGATCTGTTTGTAAGTGATGATGGGATCGTATGGCTGTTGAATGGCTACGACCTCTTCTCTTGTGCTTCCCAAAAGACCTATCGCATCTTTGCCGGCAAGAGTCTTCAGGATGTGGAAACCTATCGTGACAAATCACTGCTGCTGTTCTATGACGATGGTTCTGTAGAGGGAAAAGACCTTCAGACCACTAAGACGCAGTTCCGTTTACCGGCTTATGATGACAGTAAAAAGGATCTTTATAGGCATTTCTCAGTGATGATTAAGGATGGCAACAATATCTATCAGATCCGAAATGGTGAGAAGGCTTCTATCCTGTTGCGCTTTGAGATGAGCAAACGGCAATGGACCACCCTGCATGAGTGCGAGTTCCATATGAACAATCTCATCAGGAAAGACTCACTCCTCTATATCTCTACACAGTACGGTTATTTGACCTATAACCTCACGACAGGCTCGATACGAAATTTTGACGAGCTGGTGTTGATGAACGGACAGGTGCTGAAGACGGATATCAACGTGATAGCTTTTGACAAGCAAGGTGGCATGTGGGCTGGTACAGAGCGTAGAGGACTGCTCTATTCCCGTCCCTTCAATGCGCCTTTCAAGTCGTATAGCTTAGACGATCCTTATGCTCATGAGCTTTTTCAGAAGATGGAACAATACCGTACTTCAGTGACTACTTACAGGGATCGGCTTGTGAATTGCGCTTTTCGTGATTCACGTGGATGGACCTGGGTAGGAACGGGACAGGGCTTGCAGCTTTATCGCAATGAATCAGACAAGCTGCCCCAGATGATTACCCGTCAGGAAGGTCTGCTGAATAATGTGGTTCACTCTATCACTGAGGATCTTGAACACCAGATATGGGTAGGTACCAGCTATGGCATCTCGTGTGTTATCATTAAGGATAATAATATTGATTACGTGACCAGCTACAGTGATTACGACAGGGTGCCTAATGAGAACTTTGCCAATAATGCTGCAGCCTGTTTGCCTGATGGTACGGTGGTGATGCAGTCGCTGGATCATATGGTGACGTTCGATCCTCACCAGATGAATACCATCAATGGGAAAATGCACTTTGACATTTATCCCAAGTTGATCCAGTTCTTTGTTAATGGTAATGAAGTGAAGGCTGGCGATAAGGTTGACGGGCAGGTGATTCTTGACAAAGCCGTTTCGCGTGTACAAGAGATTGACCTGAACTATGATCAGAACTCCCTGACTCTGGTTTTCACGGCTTTGAACTATTTCCGTCCGAATCATACTTACTATCGTGTGCGTGTCGTCGGTTTGGATGGTGAATGGCATATTTATTCCAGTCATGAAGTCAACTCTATAGTAGATAAGAGCGGTCGTCTGCTTCTGCAGCTGATGGCTCTGCAACCCGGTTCCTATCAGATTGAGATCCAGGCTTCCATGAATCCCAACAAGTGGGAGACGGAGCCTTATCAATGGACCATCAATATCAATGAGCCCTGGTGGCGTTCTACTGGTGTGTATTGGCTACTGGCATTGGTTATGATGCTTCTTGTGGGTATCAATGCGTATTACTATCTGCGTAATGATCGTATGTTTACCTTGCGTGACACTCAGGAGCGCCCGTTGCTTAAGAATATTCGTCGTTTCGCAGAACGCTGCTCAGCCCGTAGCACAGAACTGTTGGAGCCTTCGTTTGATGAGATTCACGGACGTTTTGATGAAAACCAGATGATGGGTCTAACACCTGAGTTTATCGATATGATGATCAAACTGATGCCTTATGTGTTGTCGAAGCCTGAAGCCTCGCTGACGATGCGTGAGCTGGGAAAGGAGTCGGGCTTAGAGATACAGGAGTTCTATCATCTGATTACAACGAATATCTATAAGAGTCCGCGATCGATGGCACTTTCTCTGATGATGGAGAGAGGTATTGAATTGTTGCGTACGACGGATATGGGTATCGAAGAGATTGCTTCTGAGTTAGGCTTTGTATCGCCCAACTACTTTGTGGCAGCTTTCTACCAGAAGATGAAAAAGACACCAGCAGAGTATCGTAAGCGCCATACGATCAAAGCGCCTGTCAAGAGTAATAAGAAGCCCAAGCAGAAAAAGTCGGATTCACGTTTTGAATTTAACGCATGATAATCTGACTATAGGCTGTTAGTCTCCATGTGCGATCTCCCGTACCTTTATAATATACCAGTATCTGGTAGCGGTTCTCAGTCTCATAGAAATTGCCTTCTGAGGGTAGGGGATGTGTGCTGCCATCGTCTTTCACCCAGAGATACTGATAGGAGTAGTAACCTAGTTTCTGTAGGATGCTGGCGGTATAGAGCCTTTGCGATTCATCATAGTTCATCAGATAGGTGTCAGGGTGCTCTGTAGCCCAGTGGCCGTCGATCACGATATGTCCTTCTGAAAGCTGAGGGGCTTTCAGACGATAGTTCACCCACACATAATCGCTGATGATATCGTTCTCACGGTTATCGCTGTTGCGGATGTAGAAAGCGCCATTGGCATCCTCGTCGTAGAGATAGTTCATACGAGGCTCGCTGATATAGGGTTGCGCCTGATAGTTCTTGCCGTCCCAGCTCACATGTTCGATACCGAGTGTAGGATGACTGGGGTCGAGTATTTCAAACTTCCGGTATTCGTTGCCGCCATCGAAGATCAGCTCCTTCTTGTGCTGCCATTCCAGACCGTTCTGACTGATATAGCTTGGACGTACGTTTCTGCGCCAGGTGTCTTCACGTGCGTTCTGCATCACCACTGTCTGAATCTGGTTTTGCGGATCTGTCACGATCTGATTGCCGTATTTCACACCGAAACTCACTTGCTGGTGACTCAGGTTCGTATCGATGTCGGTATTCGAGGATACATTCACAGAGAGTGTCATCGACTGCTCTGTCACCATAAACTCTACGGTGGCGATATCTTCATCATGGCCATCTTCGGTAATGTGCAAACGATAGTTACCGCTCAGTTTCAGTCGGCATCTGTCGTTGGGAATCTGTAGTTTGTAATGGGTATAGGGTACGGTAGTGTTGATACTGCGCTCATAGTCGTCAATCACGTTGTGGTTGAATCCTTCCAGCCAGTCACTCTCGAAGAGTTCTTCCGAAGTGGTCCAGTCTGCCTCACAGCGCTCCAGACGGTATATATAGCGGTGATAGTCGTGGGATAGTTCGTCGAACCCGATATTCAGCACGTCATTCCCCTTGAGTCGCATCACCGTAGGTGATAGCCAGTCTTGGTTCACTACAGCCTGCAGTGATTTTACCTCAGGTATGTAGGTCCTGTTCTCTGCTGCGCCAGTGGTTGCCATCAGCAGTGCGATGAGACAAAGAGATAGGTGCTTCATGCTTCTGTTGATTTATTCGTGGTGATAAGGTTCTCCCTTAATAATGGTACAGGCCCGATACACCTGTTCTGTGAACACCAGTCTGATCATCTGGTGCGAGAAGGTCATCTTCGAGAGCGACAGCTGTTCGTTGGCACGGGCATAGACCGCTGGTGAGAATCCATAAGGTCCGCCAATGACGAAGATCAATCTCCGGGCGGTGTTACGTTTCTGTTCCAGCCAGCGGGCAAACTCGATGCTTCGCAGTTCCCTTCCGTGTTCATCCAGCAGCACCAGTGTATCTGAAGGCTGAATCTGTTTCAGAATCAGTTCTCCTTCAGCAGTCTTCTGCTGTTCTTCTGAAAGACTCTTCGTGTTTTTAAGTTCGGGGATAGTTACGAGTTCGAAAGGCATGTAGTGCCCGATACGCTCCACATAGTCGTTGATACCGGCTTGGAAGTGCTTGTCTGTGGTCTTGCCAACAAGTATCAGCAGTGTCTTCATACCTTATTTATTGAATGGTTTCGCTCTCCAGGAACTCATCAAACTGTCTCTGGTAGCCATTGAACACGTTGATATCCACATCACCTTGAATGCCTGCCACACGTCCATCTGGACATAGTTGCCAGTACGTCAGTTTCAAATCAGGCTTGTATTCACTGTATCGGGCGATCCACACGCGGTAGTCCCGCTTCAGGTCTGGCTGATTTGAGAGATAGTTGTTTACGAACATCTGGTTCACGTAGAGTACGGGTTTTACACCTGTCCATTGCTCTACGGCATTGAGCCACACACGGATATGACGGAACATGGCCTCAGGTCCGCCCATCTGCTGAATCTGCGACTTGCTGGGCTCGATATCAAGCACAGGAGGCAGGTCGCCCTTGCGGAACAAGGTGTTACGGATGAAGTGCTTCGCCTGAGCTGCGCCAGAGGTGCGCGTAGAGAAGAAGTGGTAGGCTCCTGCACGGATTCCGTGATTGCGGGCTTGGGCATAATCATTCACATAGAACTTATTACGCACGGTGGTGCCTTCTGTCGATTTGATATAGACAAACGAGATGGGATAGTCAGCCTTGCCCCTCACGTTGTTGCTACCATTCTTTCCTACATAGGTGATACGCAGTTTATCCCAAAGGATAGGGAGGGGCTTGCGCCCTTTGCCGTGCTGATAACGTGCGATGTCGATACCATAGATACGCTCTGAAGTATATCTCATGCGTTCACCCATAAAACGGTTCTTTCGCCATTCACCCACCCGCAGACGAGGATTCTCAATGTCGGCCAACTGCATCTCCAGTCCGAAGCCTTGTTTCTTGTCCTGTTCCCAGCGCCCTTCGTAGTAGCTCCCGTTAGATGCCAGATAGGAGCCGTGTCCGCTGGCACCCGTTTGGGAGTAATCCCCCTGATAGGTACCTTCGGCATCAGCCCTGATGGCGGTTACAATCGTATCAGCCTGACAAACGGCAAGAATTGTTCTTCCCAAAGTGTCGAGGGTGATGACAGTACCTTCGCGAGAATAGCCTTTCCAGGTGCCTACGTTTCTTAGGGCAAGATGCGGGTTGATAGTCGTATGATGGCGCTTGCCTTCTACAAAGCCAACCACCATCTCATAGCCCTCATCCTGCACGTTATGACGATCCAGATAATATTGGATCTCTGACTGAACTTTCGGGTTGCTAGGCGAACTAGGAGTGCTAGGATTACTAGGGATACTAGGATTACTAGGAATGCTAGGGGTGCTAGTTATCCTAGCCACTTCTCCCTTCATGGGGCGGGGGAGGATATAGGTGGCACCTATCAGTGCCACAAATGGAATGGCTATATATAATAATGTCTTTTTCATCTTTCTGGGTGCAAAGATAATATAAATTAATGAGAAAAAGCGTGGCATAAAGAAAATTTTTAGTAACTTTGCCTGCAAAAATCAGATAATACAAAAAAGAAATGAAAGACTTTAATTTCTATGCGCCTACACGAGTGGTATTCGGTAGCGAGTCGGAAGAAAAACTTCCACAGTTGATTCAGCAGTATGGTGGAAAAAAAGTGTTGGTACACTATGGTGGTGGTAGTGCCCGCAAATCAGGATTGCTGGATAAGGTAGAGAAGATGCTGTCTGAGGCAGGTATAGCATATGTTGAATTGGGTGGGGTAGTATCCAACCCATTATTAAGTAAGGTTCGCGAGGGCATAGATCTTTGTCGCCGTGAGAATGTGGACTTCATTCTTGCTGTAGGTGGCGGCTCTGTGATTGATTCGTCGAAGGCTATCGGTTATGGTGTCGGCTATGATGGTGATGTGTGGGACTTCTGGGATGGTAAGGCTGTGCCTCAGACCTGTCTGCCTATCGGTGTGATACTGACAATCCCTGCTGCTGGCAGTGAGATGTCGTCGAGTTGTGTGATTACTAACGATGAGGGTATGCTGAAACGAGGCGTGAACAGTGATCTGTGTCGCTGTAAGTTCGCCATCATGAATCCGGAGCGCACTTATACTTTACCACCTTATCAGACGGCTGCAGGTGCTACAGATATTATGATGCATACGATGGAGCGTTACTTCTCGAAATATGAAGATGCCATCCTGACGGATGCTATAGCTGAAGCGCTGTTGCGCACGGTAAAGGATGCCACCTATGAGGTGCTTCGCCATCCAGAGGACTATCGTCATCGTGCTGCCATCATGTGGGCCAGTTCTTTATCTCATAACGATCTTACGGAGTGTGGCACAGAGAAGGACTTTGCCTGTCATAAGCTCGAACACGAACTCAGTGGTCTCTTTGGTGTCACGCATGGAGCAGGCTTGGCTGCCATCTGGGGATCTTGGGCACGCTATGTGATGGATAAGCACCTCTCACGTTTCGTGCAGTTTGCTGTCAATGTGATGGGGGTAACTAATGATTTTACCTCTCCCAAGGCCACAGCTCTGAAGGGTGTAGAGGCTATCGAGCAGTTCTATCGCGCCATCGGAATGCCTGTCAATATCCCAGAGCTGATTGGGCGTGAGGCCACTGATGAAGAGATCAAGACATTGGTGGATAAGTGTAGTCGTGGTGGTAAGATGAACATCGGTGCAATGGAGGTGCTGACACCTGTCGATATGGAAGCCATTTACCGGCTCGCGAACCGGAAATAATGAGAAAACGGCGTTGAAATTGCTATAAAACTGACAAATTATTAGGAATTTAAGCAAAAAAGTTACAAATTATTTGTTTGTTACGAAGATTATGTTTACTTTTGCAGCCGAAACAGAAAAAAAGATTAAGCATGAAGAGTCTGAATCTACTTAACGCCATTATTATTATTCGACTGCAGGGAGCAGGCGGAAGTGATAGGGCGTATCTATAGGTCAGATGCTGAAACTGAATATTGAAGAGCCTTTCTCACTTCCGAGTGTGAAAGGCTCTTTCTTTTGATAGGCAGAAAAGTAAACCAAATACAAATAACATTAGATGAATTAAAAAGATGAGTGACAGATTGTTTATTTTCGACACAACACTCCGCGATGGCGAACAGGTGCCCGGATGCCAGTTGAATACTGTAGAGAAGATTCAGGTGGCAAAGGCGCTGGAGCAGTTGGGTGTGGATGTGATCGAAGCAGGATTCCCCGTTTCTTCGCCAGGCGATTTCAACTCTGTAATTGAGATCTCTAAGGCTGTGACATGGCCGGTTATCTGCGCCTTGACTCGTGCAGTGGAGCATGATATCGATGTGGCTTTTGAAGCCCTGAAGTATGCCAAGCACAAACGTATCCACACTGGTATCGGTACCAGTGATGAGCACATTTTGTATAAGTTCAACTCCACGCGTGAGGAAATACTTGAGCGTGCCGTTGCAGCCACAAAGTATGCCAAACGTTTTGTGGATGATGTAGAGTTCTATTGCGAAGATGCCGGGCGTACCGACAACGAATACCTCGCCCAGGTGGTAGAGGCAGTAATCAAGGCAGGTGCCACTGTTGTCAATATCCCTGATACCACAGGCTATTGTCTGCCTCAGGAGTACTATGAGAAGATTAAGTATCTGAAGGAACATGTCGATGGTATCGATAAGGCGATCCTCTCTACCCACTGTCACAACGACTTAGGAATGGCTACAGCCAATACACTGAATGGTGTCTTGGCTGGTGCACGTCAGGTAGAGGTAACGATCAATGGTATCGGAGAGCGTGCTGGTAACACCTCACTCGAAGAGATTGCTATGATCCTGAAGTGCCACAAGGGTATCGGTATCGATACCAATATCAACACCACGAAGATCTATCCCATCAGCCGTATGGTGTCTTCGTTGATGAATATGCCCGTCCAACCCAATAAGGCCATTGTGGGACGTAATGCCTTTGCCCACTCCAGCGGCATTCATCAGGATGGTGTGCTGAAGAATGTGCATACCTATGAGATCATGGATCCCAAGGATGTAGGTATCGATGATAACTCTATCGTACTGACAGCCCGTAGTGGACGAGCTGCCCTGAAGCATCGCCTGCACGTGAACGGCGTTGATCTCGAAGAAGAGAAGCTCGACAAGGTCTATGAGAAGTTCCTGATCCTCGCCGACCAGAAGAAGGAGGTGACAGATGCCGATGCTTTGATGTTGGCTGGTGCGGATACCGCTGATACCCATGCTGTTAGACTCGATTTTCTGCAAGTTACTACAGGTAAGGGCGTGAAGAGTGTCGCCTCTATCGGACTTGATATCAGCGGACAGAAGTTCGAGGCTGCCGCCTCTGGCAACGGTCCTGTCGATGCTGCCATCAAGGCACTGAAGAAGATCATCATGAAGCAGATGACGCTGAAGGAATTTACGATCCAAGCCATCTCCAAAGGCTCCGACGATGTAGGTAAGGTCCACATGCAGGTGGAGTATAATGGCTCCCTCTATTATGGCTTTGGTGCCAATACCGATATTGTGACGGCCTCTGTTGAAGCTTATATCGACTGTATCAACAAATTTAAAAAGGAAGACGAATGAACACATTATTTGATAAGATATGGGATCAGCACGTGGTGCAGCAGGTTGCCGACGGCCCCACCCAGTTATATATCGATCGCCTCTACTGTCACGAGGTCACTTCGCCTCAGGCTTTCGAAGGCATGCGGACACGCGGCCTGAAGTGCTTCCGTCCCTCCCAGATCTTCTGTATGCCGGATCATAACACACCAACCCATGATCAGGACAAACCTATCGCCGATCCTGTTTCCAAGACCCAGGTGGACACGTTGGCAAAGAATGCTGCCGACTTCGGTCTGACGCATTACGGCATGATGTCGAAGGATAATGGCATTATCCATGTGGTAGGACCAGAGAAGGGACTCTCGCTGCCTGGCATGACGATTGTGTGTGGCGATTCCCACACCTCCACCCACGGCGCTATGGGAGCAGTGGCTTTTGGTATCGGCACTTCCGAGGTGGAGATGGTGATGGCTTCGCAATGCATCCTTCAGCAGAAGCCCAAGTCGATGCGTATCAGTATCAACGGTACCCTGCAGAAAGGTGTCACCGCCAAAGATGTGGCTCTCTATCTGATGGCGCAGCTCACCACTTCTGGTGCTACAGGCTACTTTGTGGAATATGCGGGTTCAGTGGTGCGCAACCTCTCTATGGAGGGACGCCTGACGCTTTGCAACCTCTCTATTGAGATGGGAGCACGTGGTGGATTCGTGGCGCCAGATGAAACCACCTTTAATTATCTGAAGGGTAGGGAGTATGCTCCGAAAGGTGAGGCATGGGATAAGGCTGTAGCCTATTGGAAGACCCTGAAGAGCGGTGACGATGCTGTGTTTGATAAGGAACTCTCCTTCGACGCTGCCGACATAGAGCCCCGCATCACTTACGGCACGAACCCAGGTATGGGCATCGGCATCACCGAAACGATACCCAACGAACAAGGTGCCGGTTTCGAGAAAGCCCTCCACTATATGGGCTTCGAGGCAGGACAGCAGCTGTTGGGCACAAAGGTGGATTACGTCTTCCTCGGTGCTTGTACCAACGGGCGCATCGAAGACTTCCGAGCTTTTGCCTCCATCGTCAAGGGTCGCCAGAAGGCTGCCGATGTCATCGCATGGCTCGTTCCAGGCTCATGGGCGGTCGATCAGCAGATCCGTGAAGAAGGACTCGACAAGGTGCTGGAGGCGGCAGGTTTTGCTATCCGTCAGCCTGGCTGTTCGGCTTGTCTGGCGATGAACGACGACAAGGTGCCAGCCGGCAAACTGTCAGTCTCTACCTCTAACCGTAATTTCGAAGGTCGTCAGGGACCAGGTGCCCGCACCATTCTGGCATCGCCCTTAACTGCTGCTGCAGCGGCTGTCACTGGCGTAATCACCGATCCAAGAGAATTAATGTAATGCCCAAAGAAAATAAAAGATGAAACAGAAATTCAACGTTATAACATCCACTTGCGTGCCTCTTCCACTGGAGAATGTGGATACCGATCAGATTATCCCCGCACGCTTCCTCAAAGCCACAACCCGTGAGGAGAAATTCTTTGGCGACAACCTCTTCCGCGATTGGCGCTATCAGGCTGATGGTACGCCTAATCCTGATTTCGTGCTCAACGATCCCACCTATGGCGGATGCATCCTTGTGGCAGGCAAGAACTTCGGTTCGGGTTCTTCTCGCGAACATGCAGCATGGGCTATCGCAGGCTATGGCTTCCGGGTGGTTATCAGTTCCTTCTTTGCTGATATCCACAAGAACAATGAACTCAATAACTTTGTATTGCCCGTAGTAGTCAGCGAAGCGTTTCTCGCAGAGCTCTTCGACAGCATCAAGGCTGATCCGAAGATGGAGGTAGAGGTGGATTTGCCCAACCAGACGGTAACGAATAAAGCAACAGGCAGAAGTGAGCACTTCGACATCAACGGCTATAAGAAGCATTGTTTGATGAACGGACTCGACGACATCGACTTCCTGGTGCAGAATCAAGACAAGACGATACAATGGGAACAGCAGAACAAGTAGGAAAATACAAGGGCTTGCAGCCTTTTGTGGAGATTCTCGACTCTACCTTGCGTGATGGTGAGCAGACCAGTGGTGTCAGTTTTCTGCCACACGAGAAGCTCATCATAGCTCGCATGCTGCTCAACGACCTCAATGTAGATCGCATCGAGGTGGCTTCGGCACGTGTCTCTGAGGGTGAGAAGGAGGCTGTGGCCATGATCTGCCGCTATGCTGAGAAGATTGATAAGCTCGAACATGTGGAAGTACTAGGCTTTGTGGATGGCGGACAGAGTGTGGATTGGGTTGTCAGTTGTGGCGGCAAGACAATCAACCTTCTGGCAAAAGGCTCTCTGCGCCATTGTCAGGAGCAGTTGAAGAAGACACCCGAAGCTCATATTGAGGATATCCGTCGGGAAGTGGGTTATGCCCGTAAGAAGGGACTTACCGTCAACCTCTATCTCGAAGACTGGTCGAATGGCATGAAGGATTCTCCCTTCTATGTCTATCAGCTGATGGATGCCCTCTGTGACTGTGGTATCCGTCGGTTCATGCTGCCCGACACGCTGGGTATCATGAATCCTCTGCAGTGCATCGAGTATTTCCGTAAGATGATCAAGCGCTATCCTGATGCCCATTTCGACTTCCATGCCCACAACGACTACGATTTAGCAGTCTCCAACTCGTTGGCAGCGGTGCTCAGTGGGGCAAAGGGACTCCATGTCACCGTGAATGGTCTGGGAGAGCGTTGTGGTAATGCGCCCTTGTCGAGTGTGCAGGTGATCCTCAAGGATCAGTTCCACGCCAAGACCAATATCCACGAGAACAAACTCAATGATATCTCGCGCCTCGTGGAGAGCTATAGTGGTATCGCCGTAGCCCCCAACCAGCCCATCATCGGTGACAATGTGTTCACGCAGGTGGCTGGTGTCCATGCCGATGGCGACAAGAAGAACGGTCTCTATCAGAATGAACTGGTGCCAGAGCGCTTCGGACGTCGCCGTGAGTATGCCTTGGGTAAGAACAGCGGCAAGGCGAATATCGCTAAGAACCTGGAGGAGTTGGGGCTGGAGCTTACACCAGAGCAGACCCGTCGCGTCACTCAACGAATCACCGAACTAGGTGATAAGAAGGAGCGTGTCACCATCGACGATCTGCCCTTCATCGTGAGTGATGTGCTGAAGCACGATGCCCCTGAGGATAAGGTAAAGCTAGTGAGCTATGTGGTCTCTACCGCCTATGGTCTGAAGCCAGGTGCCAATATCAAGGTCGAGATCAACGGACAGGCCTATGAGGCGAGTGCCACGGGTGATGGTCAGTATGACGCCTTCGTGAAGTCGCTGCGTTACATCTACCGCAAGTACCTTGACCGCACGTTCCCGCTGCTGCAGAACTATCAGGTGAGCATTCCACCAGGTGGACGTACGGATGCCTTGGTGCAGACCGTTATCACCTGGAACGACAATGGACGCGTGTTCCGTACCCGCGGACTGGATGCCGACCAGACCGAAGCCGCCATCAAGGCTACCTTTAAGATGTTGAATATTTACGAAAACGAAAAGAATAACGAATTATGAAATTGAAGATTGCGATTCTCGAGGGCGATGGTATCGGACCTGAGATCATGAAACAAGGTGTGGCTGTACTCGACGCGATAGCCGAGAAGTGCGGACATGAGTTTGAATATGAGTCTGCCATCTGTGGAGCCCACGCCATCGATGCCTGCGGTGATCCTTATCCCGACAGCACCCATGAGGTGTGTATGCGTGCCGATGCAGTGTTCTTTGCGGCAGTAGGCGACCTACGTTTTGACAATGATCCCACGCTGAAGGTACGTCCTGAGACGGGCCTCCTGGCGATGCGTAAGAAATTGGGACTCTTCGCTAATGTGCGCCCTGTGGCTACCTTCGACTGTCTGCTTCACAAGTCACCGCTGAAGGATGAGTTGCTGCGTGGTGCTGACTTCGTCGTGATCCGCGAACTCACGGGAGGTATGTATTTCGGAGAGAAATACCAGGACAATGACAAGGCCTACGATACCGACATCTACACTCGTCCTGAGATTGAGCGCATCCTGAAGGTAGGCTTTGAGATGGCGATGAAGCGCCATCGTCACCTCACTGTTGTTGACAAGGCCAATGTGCTGGCATCTAGTCGTTTGTGGCGACAGATAGCCCAGGAGATGGAACCCCAATATCCCGAGGTAAAGACCGACTACATGTTTATCGATAATGCCTCGATGCGTGTGCTCACTGAACCCCGTTTCTTCGATGTCATCGTGACGGAGAATACCTTTGGTGACATCCTGACAGACGAGACCTCCTGTATCACGGGATCGATGGGCCTGCAGCCCTCCAGTTCGCTGGGTGAGCATACACCGCTCTTTGAGCCCGTTCACGGCTCATGGCCTCAGGCGGCAGGTCAGAACCTCGCTAATCCGCTGGCTCAGATTCTCTCTGGTGCAATGCTGTTAGAACACTTCGGTCTGGAGAAGGAAGGTACCCTCATCCGTGAGGCAGTCAATGCATCTCTCGATGCCAATGTGCGCACACCGGAGATTCAGGTTGAGGGAGGCGCTAAATACGGCACCCGTGAAGTAGGAGAGTGGATTGTCAATTATATCAAGCATGCGTAATCTAGTATCCCTAGGCAACCTAGGCCGCCTAGCCAGCCTAGTATGCCTAATCCTTCTAGTCTCTGGGCCGATCGGCCCAGAGGTCAAAGCGCAGATCACACCTCAGCAGTGGCGCGACTCCGTCTCCACACTGATGGAGCAGATACGGCTCAACCCCAAGAACATCACACTCCGTCTAAAAAAGGCAGAGGGGAATATTAACCTTCAGCAGTGGGACTATGCCATCTCTGAGTATGGTGACATCCTTCGTCTTGATGAGCGTAACCTCGCTGCCCTCTATTTCAGGGCTTATTGTTACAACCAGCAGCAACACTATGATCTGGCGAAGGTTGATTACGAGAAGTTTATCGAGATTGATCCCACCCACATCGAAGCACATCTCGGACTGGCTCATACGCTGCAGAAGATGGGGCGCCGCGCCGATACCGTCGATCAGCTCACCCGCACCATTCAACTCTTCCCCGACAGTGCCAGTGCCTATGCGGCGAGTGCCGCCTATGAGACGGAGCAGGGGCTCTACGACGTGGCACTCTATGACTGGGACGAGGCCATCCGTCGGGATCCTAAGAATGTAGAGTTTGTCGTCTCCAAAATCGATGTCCTGCTGCGTATGAAACGCATTCTTGATGCTCGGCTTGCCCTCGATGCTCTTGTGCGTCAGGGAGTGCCTCGTGCAGCCCTTAAGGAGTGGTACGACCGCTGTCGCTAATCACCATCTAATTCTGTTCAGACAATGATGACAAAGAAACAATGGATTCTTGCCGCTATCATGATTCTGTGCGGCCCCCTTTCTGCCAGTGCACAGATACCCGATGAGGTGACCGAAGTGCTGCGACAATGCAGTAAGGCCATGAACAACCCCCAAGGACTGGAGTATCGCATGGAGATTAAAGCTAAGATGGCGATGCTGCCGGTATGCGATGGCGAGATCACCATCGCCACGAAGGGCAACAAGAACAAAACCGTTCTTTCTGTGTCAATCCTTGGTCAGGATATCAACGGTGAGGGCGGCTACGATGGTGAAAACGAATGGAAATATGTGGAAGGCTTGAAGGGCGACACTATCTATGTTACCAAGACCGACAAGAAATCGAAGGGCGAATACGATATCAACCTGGAGTTGGATTCAGAATACCAGACGGCTACGATGAAGAAAAGTGGTAATTACTATGTGATCGACTTCACTGAGCCCCGTGATGAAGCAGCCCCCAAGAAGGTGACAATGAAGATCAACAATAAGAACTATTATTTCCGTGAGGTGCGTACCAGCAAGAGCGGTGCTACCATCACGATGACACTCACCAATGTGAAAGTCGGTGTACCTGACGAGACCTTCATCCTTGATCCAGAGCGTTACCCCAAAGCCGTCGTCGTGCGAAGATAAGAAGAGAAATATCATTTGAGAAGTTCTCAAAAGAAAATCTGCAAGAGACTAATATTCATCCTCTTGCAGATTTCTTTTGGTGATCCGGATGGGACTCGAACCCATGACCTACTGCTTAGAAGGCAGTTGCTCTATCCAGCTGAGCTACCAGACCTACACAAAAAGTGATTTCCTTGAAAATCGGGTGCAAAGGTAACTCTTTTTTCTGATACTACAAAATAAAATGAACATTATTACACTTTTCAGACCTGAAATCGGATGTAAGAACGGTCATCAAACGAGTTGTTTCCCTCTACAAATGCCTTGGTGGCCTTAAAGTGGCCGATGTTTAGCGGGTCGTTCTGGCGTTGTTCCTCTAACCGTGCTTCGGTGGCGGCAAGGGTAGGCTCTAAGAAGGGATAGCCATCGCTGGCGAGCACGATGTCCCAGGGCTGGAAGTTGAGGGTGATGACGGGTACCAGCTGTTGTGGGATGGGGAAGCCATCAATGACGGCATAGGTGACATTCTGATTCTTCATATTCTCCAGCATGGTAGGGATCATCACCTCACGGGCAGGGTCGTGTGACTGCAACAGGTCGTGCTGTGACACGCCGGCATTAAGCATCTCGCGCACCTTCTGTGCCCTCATCTCAGCCAACGGCTGTTCGTAGGGCTTGGGATTGTCGTAATACTGATTACCTATCAGACAGTGGCAGTCGCCCACGAGCCACACTTCATGGCGGCGACGGCTGTAGATGACTGCCGAAGCGGTGAGTCGCTCCTCGGGATGTTCCGCCATACGCTGTTTGGGGAAGCGGAGCCAGTAGTGGCGACTAATGGCACGGGTGATGCCTTTGCAGAACTGCTGACAGCTGATGTCGGCTGGCATGCGGCGGATATAACGGCTCACGATACGCATGGCGTAGCGCCCGTTACTCATCCATGGGCAATGGCGGTGCGGAGTCTTGGAGGTGGAACCGTCGATGACGGCAATGAAGTTATTTGTGACGACGATTCCGTCCTCGCTTTTCTTCGCGGGGCTCTTCGGAATGACGCTTTGCTCGATTATTTTCATTCTTGAAGTTCGGATTAAATGATTTGGGCTGCGGCATTCCACTATACAGCTTTGGAATAAGGTCGGCTCTGCCGATGCGGCGCAGACTCTGTTCGATGTTGCGGCGCTCCTCGGGCTTGTACCAGAAGAAATATTGTCGCTGGGCGAGTTTCTCGCGCGGTGTTTTGGCGGAATAGACGGGCTCTAAGGTATAGGGGTCGAATCCTGTGTACCAGGTCTCGGTGGCATTGGTCATGGGTGTCGGTGTGAAGTCCTGTACCTGTTCCAGATGGAAGTCGAGCTGTTTGGTGATGACGGCAAGCTCTGCCATATCCTCCTCATGACAGCCCGGGTGTGAGGAGATGAAGTAGGGGATGATCTGCTCCCTGAGGTTCTCTTCGCGATTGATGCGGTCGAACTGGCGCTTGAACTCATAGAACTGTTGGAACGAGGGCTTGCGCATCAGATGGAGCACACGATCGCTGGTATGTTCTGGGGCTACCTTCAGGCGGCCTGACACATGCCGGGTGATGAGCTCTCGGGTGTATTCCTGGGCGGCATGATTGGCTGACTCATCCTTGCTGCGATATAACAAGAGGTCGTAGCGCACACCACTGCCGATGAAACTGCGCTTGATGCCAGGCAGGGCATCGACGGCATGATAGATATCGAGCAGCCGCTGGTGGTTGGTGTCGAGGTTCGGACAGATCTGCGGTTGGATGCAACTGGGCCGGCGGCATTTCTCACAGGCGTTCTTGTTGCGCCCTGCCATGCCGTACATATTGGCAGAAGGTCCACCGAGGTCGGAGAGATAACCCTTGAAGTCGGGCATCTGCATCACCTGTTTTACCTCGCGCAGGATGCTCTCCTTGGAGCGGCAGGAGATGAACTTACCCTGATGGGCAGAGATGGTGCAGAAGGCACATCCGCCAAAACAGCCACGATGGATATTGACACTGTGCTTGATCATGTCGTAGGCAGGGATACGCTTCCCCTTATATTTCGGATGGGGCTGACGTGTGTAAGGCAGGTCGAACGAGGCATCAAGCTCTTCGGTAGTCATTGGGGGATAGGGTGGATTCACCACCACGAAACGTCCATCCACACCCTGCAGCAGTCGCTGGGCATGCATCATGTTCGACTGTTCCTCAATATGTCGGAAGTTCTCTGCTTGAGAGCGTTTGTTCTTCAGACACTCCTCGTGGCTGTGGAGCACGATGTCGTCTTCAAGGATGCCACCAGGGATATTGTCCTTAGTGGCAAGATAGACAGTCTGGAGAATGTCGTGAGGGATCTCGGGACTCTCTTCCAGACGACGGGCGAGTTCAACGATGGGCTTCTCTCCCATACCATAGATGAGCAGGTCGGCACCTGCATCGCAGAGGATGCATTTCTTGAGTTGATTCTGCCAGTAGTCGTAATGGGTGAGTCGGCGCAGGGAAGCCTCGATGCCGCCAAGTACGACAGGCACGTCGGGGAAGAGCTGCTTGAGGATCTTGGAATAGACGATGGTGGGATATTCTGGTCGCATGTCGTGCCGTCCGTCTGGACTATAGGCATCTTCTGAGCGCAGTCGGCGGTTGGCAGTGTATTTGTTCACCATCGAGTCCATGCAGCCAGGTGCGATACCGAAGAAGAGTCTGGGACGCCCGAGTTTCTTGAAGTCTCGGAAGTCACCGTGCCAGTCGGGCTGTGGCACGATAGCCACACGATAGCCTGCTGCTTCGAGGGTTCGTCCGATGACGGCGGCACCAAACGAAGGGTGGTCGATATAGGCATCGCCAGAGAACAGGATGATATCCACCTCATCCCATCCCCTGAGTTCCAACTCCTTCTTCGTCGTTGGCAGAAAATCTGTTAATCTATATTCCAAGTTCTTCGTTTGCTTTGTTCTTCCAGTTGATGTAAAGCAGCACGAGCTGTTGGAGTCCGAACGCTTTCATATTGGGGTGATAGACCACGTCGAGACATAGGTCGAGCAGATTCTTATCCTGACCAGCCTGTCCTTCGAGCAGTGATCGTATGTTGAGTTTCAGTTTATCGAGCACCTGCTCATCCACGTAACCTGACGAATCGATCAGGTCGCGCAGCAACTGATATTTCTCTATCGTCTCCAGATGTGTGTCTGAGATTTCGATACTTCTTGTGCCGGAGGCATTGGATTGAATTTTCATGTTAGAATTGTTTTTTGTTAATTATTGAGTTTGTAATAAGAATCGGAGTATTCCCTTCATGATCACCTCACGCTTATGTTCCTCCTTGATACATTCAAAGGGGAATCCCAGCGTTATTGCTTTATAGTCGGTACCATCGTAAGCTACACAGGCAGGATAGCCGTCGGCATAGATCATGGCAGGGTAGGCGGGAGCCACAGGCTGCAGCACGTCGGGGTGAGTAGCTGCATAATGGGTCTCGTTCAACTGCCGGTGGAAGGTGAAGGTGGTGCCCATCCCCTCGATGGTGTCACGAGCCAGGCTGTCTGTATTCGTACCCTGATAGTTGCACTTCATCACCTGTTCGAGATACTTGCGATCGGAGGGCATCTGCATGTCGGCACCAACATAGGAGCCACTGACGAGCAGTGCACCGCCACGTGAGGTGAACAGCTGCAGGTGCTGGCGGAGCATCTGGGGGAGTGCCTGGTACTTCTGCAGTGACCAGCCGTCGTTCTTCTCAAGTCCGAGAATCAGATCTAGCATATTATATTGGGTGGGACGTATCTCGTTCTTCTCGAGAGCCTCTGCCGAACAGCTTGCAATGCGATAGCGCTGGGTGGCGGCGATGGCTTCTGCGTGGGTGCGGATATAGTTGAAATCGTTGCCGGCAATAAACTGTCCTGCCAACGAGTCGTTGGTGAATCCAAGGCCTTTACCCATGTTCGCCTTGCTGAAGTTGGTCTGGAAACCTGTCCATCCTGCTGTACGTCCGTAGGTGACACCAGCATCCTGCTTGATGTCAAACCCCTGTTCTGCGCTGTTGTCGCGAACAGCTGGTGATGACAACCGATGGAAACCATTGACGATGAGCACCGTCTTCTGTGCTTCTGGCACGTCGAAGGCTGATACCACCTCACTGGGGAAGCTCTCACCACCTTCGTTGACAGCTGTCACTCGGAAGCTATAGAGCTTTCCAGGCTCAACGTTGATTTTCAGACTCTCCTTATTTCCTTTCACATAATGTCCATTGTCGAAACCACCCTTTCCGATGGCGGTATAGACCACGAATCCCGTCGGCTTGGCGGTGGGTTCGTCGGGGTCGTCAACAGGGTTCCAACTCAGGACAGCCTCACCATCTCCAGTCAGCTCTACACGGAGACGATTGGGAGTTAGCGGACTGACGGTATAGCTGGTGTTGTGCATGCGACTGACATAGCGGAGCAGTACCTTATAGATGCTACGGGCAAAGAAGAAACGGAAGTTGGGGTCCTGAGCCATCCGCATATCGGCGAAGTTCTGATGCGACATCGTCTCGAGGATGGCACTGGGCACTTCTGGCCAGCGGCTCTCAGAGTAGTTGCGATCCCAGAGCTCACGGCGCTGCCAACTGCCATATCGCCTTTGGATATCTGCAGGAATAGTACTTAGCAGCTCGTCGGCTAAGTCGCGGGAAGCCAGTCGGGAGCGACCTGTACTGAGGATGCTGTCATTCAGATAGGTGGTGCAGACGGCTAGTGTACCTGTGTGGGATCTGCCGTCAGCGGTATAGCCGGCATCACTATGGATGGCCAATGACAGTTCGAGTGGAACCCCGCGTCCGATGGTGTCAGGCACGTAACAGGAACCGCCTGACAGCAACTTTGCCATCAGACTGCGTGCATTGATATCGTCGCCATAGTCATCGGTACCGTCTTTTGAAGAATAGACTGTAGAAGGCATACCAGCCCACTGGGCATAATAGCGTGCACCCTCCAGACAACGGGGTAGTCCGCTGGTGCTATAGCCTCTGCGGATGTTACCCATACCACCACCGAAACGAACGGCATCGGCAGTAACAATACCCTCATTGTCACTGAGGTTGCTGAGTGTGACGCAGTTCTGGGCATTGTTGCCGGCATCGAAATCGAATGTGCCTAAATAGACCCATGTAGAACCGCCCATCTGCTGGTTCACACGAAACTCGGTAGCCACGCCCTGATGCCATACCGTGTAACGTGCATCGTCGATGCTGCCAGGTACTGTCTGATAACTCACATACACTGCATATCGACCAGCCTCTAGGATGTTGGGCAGATAGGTAGCCACACTCTCATGGCGTGGGTGATCTACCGTCTGAACCTGTCGCACACTACCTGCCAGGAATGGATTCTCACCATCGAAATAGACACCATCGTGGAAGGCGAATCCTGCCGAATCGGCTTTTGTCCAATGGTGCGTGCCCTGTGTCTCCTGATAGACACCCCTCTTGCTTCTTGGGGTGTCGTTATCAACAATCACCTCTTGGCGCTGCCAGTCTCTTTCGCGGGGGGTAAACACAATAGCCCCAGCGCGTTCCAACATCGGGATGAGATAAGGCACCACGATGGTTTGGGTGAACAGATCCTCACGCGTTCCGAAGAGTGGGGGGCGCTGCCATTTCCAGATGCTGTCAGTGAGATTATAATAGATGCCGTGACTGGCCCATACACAGAGGTGACGGTTCTGCAGACCGTTGGTTATGGTATAAGGCAAAGAGGCGTTCTTCACCCAGGGCTGACCTTCGTAACTGATATCTCCCCATACGCGGGAAAGATCGGGGGTAGGTTGAAGTCGTGTAGGAACCAGTTGACGGAGTTCCCATCCACCACACTTGATACTGAGCTGATAGTCCTGACAACTGTCTGGCATCAGTCCCTGTACATTATTATATATACTCTCTACAGCCTCGGGTGTAAAACAGGCTTCTCCTAGATGAGTGTCTGAACATACCTCAATGGTACGCAGCGAGTCGTTGATTTCCAGACTCTGCAGATGTGCACTTGAACGGATGCGCTGTCCGATGGTGCGGTAACCCTTAAAGTAATTGTCTAATTTGTTTTTGATATCCTGTTGCGCAGAGACGGAAACGACAGTCAGGGCGGTAAGGATAAGCGTTGTGATTCTCTTCATGATCATTCTCCAATCGTGAAATTCTCGGGCTTTTTCCCCTTGAAGCCCTTGAAATACTGTTTGATTTCCCGCATGTCAGCCTCAAGGTCGCCTGTGGGAATAATGGTTTTGGTACATTTTATCAGTTTCTTCTCATAATCGACACCATAGAGCAGAATGGGGATTCCTGCTTTTAAAGCGATGAAATAAAAGCCCTTCTTCCAATCGGGATTAGGAGAGCGTGTTCCTTCTGGCGTGATGCACAGATGGAAGGTTTTGGCAGCCTTGGCAGCCTCTGCCATACTATCGGTCATGCTGGTCTTCTTCTGACGGATCACGGGGATGCCACCCAGTCGTTTGAACAGGGTGCCAAGCGGGAAGAAGAACCACTCTTTCTTCATCAGGAAATTACTCTGCATACCTTGGGCACTCGAGTAGAGCTGCCCAAGGATGAAGTCCCAGTTGCTGGTGTGGGGAGCCAGACAGATAATATACTTGTCAGGATGCTCTTCAGTAACCTCCAGAGTCCATCCCAGATGCTTGTATAAGAGCCATTTACAAAATTGTTGCCACATCGGTCTATGCGTTTATTTGATCCAGAATCTCACTCACTTGTGCGCTAAATTTCTCTCTCAAATCCTTATAGTAGGCTTTGGCACTCATGCCCGGTTCTGGGTGAGATACACGTTTCAAGTAGTTATCTTGCATTTTTACGATGGAAAAGAGTAAGGCTTCAGCCTCTTTTTGCGGACGTGGACCATAGAGAGAGAGGGCCACTCCTTCTGCGAATAATTCCTCACAAATTAAAGTAATAGCTTTCTTAAGCGTTCGTTTGTTCGTCATAATGAATTTCCTCCTATTGACTGTTATTTAGCATTTAAACTTAGCAAAGTTAATCATTTTTTTCGAGATAGCAAGTGTTTCTTTCCCAAAAAATATTAAAATGGTGATTTTAGCTGTTTTTCTTTCGTATTTCTGCCAAAAATCCACTAATTTTGCACGACAGTAACAACTATCATTCAAAATACAACAAACAAATTATGGAAAAAAGTGCATTGCAAATCGCGAGAGCCGCTTATCAGCCAAAGCTGCCAAAGGCTCTTCAGGGTGCTGTAAAAATCAAAGAGGGTAAGGCTACCCAGAGTGTAGGTGATCAGGAAGAGATTAAGAAGCTGTTCCCCAATACCTATGGAATGCCTATCGTAGAGTTTGAGCCCGCTACAGAAGCTAACAACAAGAAGATGAACGTTGGTATCATCCTGTCAGGTGGTCAGGCTCCTGGCGGACACAACGTGATTACCGGTCTCTTCGACCAGATTAAGAAACTGAACCCTGAGAACCGTCTTTTCGGTTTCATCCTGGGTCCTGGCGGTCTGGTTGACCACAATTACATGGAGCTGACTCCAGAGATCATCGACGAGTATCGTAACACTGGTGGTTTCGATATGATCGGTTCTGGTCGTACCAAGCTGGAGAAGATCGACCAGTTCGAGAAGGGTCTGGAGATCATCCGTGAGTTGGATATCAAGGCTATCGTTATCATTGGTGGTGACGACTCTAACACCAACGCTTGTGTGCTGGCTGAGTACTATGCTGCCAAGAACTACGGCGTTCAGGTGATCGGTTGTCCTAAGACCATCGACGGCGACCTGAAGAACGATCAGATTGAGACCTCATTCGGTTTCGATACCGCTTGTAAGACATATTCTGAGCTCATCGGTAACATCGAGCGTGACTGTAACTCAGCCCGCAAGTACTGGCACTTCATCAAGGTGATGGGTCGTTCAGCCTCTCACATCGCCCTGGAGTGCGCCCTGCAGACTCAGCCAAACATCTGTCTCGTTTCTGAGGAGATCGAGCAGAAGGGTATGAGCCTCGATGATATCGTTACTTATATTGCCGACACCGTTTGTCAGCGTGCTGCTGATGGTAACAACTTTGGTACTGTCATCATCCCTGAGGGTGTGATTGAGTTCATCCCTGCCATCAAGAAGCTCATCGCTCAGCTGAACGATGTACTGGCATTGCCCGAGGCTAAGAACCTCGATCGTCATGAGTCAATCGACTTCGTGAAGGCTCACCTCACCGACGAGCACCTCGCTGTGGTCAACAGCCTGCC
>JAEEGG010005925.1_pt1 | contig 28789 bp, 20 predicted proteins | sample 9134161 | NCBI WGS metagenome assembly JAEEGG01 (sample SAMN16246543, study PRJNA631951) | gut metagenome | biome: gut microbiome; feature: rumen; material: CR-attached | host: Bos | place: Iran: Karaj | collected 2018-10 | reverse complement strand
ACAAAGCCCAGCAGGACTTGATGCATCTCCGGGAGGGCGGCGGCTTCGGCCGGCCAGTAGTTCTCTTCCAGGTTGATGTTGGTGGTGTAATTGCTGCTCCACGGAGGATCCATGCTCTCGTTCCAGAGGCCTTGAAGGTTAGCGGGCACGCCCGGGGTGCGGGAACTGGAAATGAGAAGGTAACGGCCATACTGGAAGTAAAGGGCTTCCAGCTCGGGGTTGGCCTCGCCGTCTGCGTAGCGCAGCAGCTGTTCATCGGTGGGCAGGGCGCTCACGGAAGCATCCGTACGGCCCAGGTCCAGTGAGACGCGGCCAAAGAGGGCCTGATAATCGGCCTTGTGACGCTTGAGCAAGGTTTTCCAGGGTTTGGCAGTCGCTGCCGAGGCCTGCGCCAGGGCCGAAGCTTTGTACTCCCTCCCCTCCTTCACGGGGTCTTTGTCAAAGCCGTTGAAACTGGTCTGGTTGGCCACCACAATCACCGCCTCTTTGACACCGGAAATCCGGAGGATCTCCCCCTGGGCCTGCGCCTGGTTGCACTGCACCACGGTGCAGTAATGAATGCCGCGCTCGGGGTCGTAGGAAAAGCGCTCCCCTTCCGGCGTGTAATAGCCGGGATAGGCGTGATAGGCGGCGTAACCGTCGCTCACAAGGGTATTCCCGGAAGCCTCCGTCCGGTGGGGCTGCTGGGAAGAGAGTTCCAGGCTCACCTCCAGCGGTTCCTCGGAGACCAGCCTAATCACTATGGCCGAATCCGGGGCCGAAACAAAACACTCCGCTTCAAAGGCCTTTCCGTCCCGGAGGCAGCTTACCTTAGCGATGGCATCTGCCAGGTTCAAAGATCGGCTGTACTGGGAAATCCGGGCCTCCGGGAACTGCAGCAGCAGCTTTCCCAGCGGCTGGTAACTTTCGCTGAAATGGCCCTGCAGGCGGGTCTGGAGGGCATCGGCCCGGGCATAATCCTCGGCCTCCAACGCTTCCCTTACCTTCTCTACCCAGGGGGCTGCCGGTTCTTCCAGACCGCGGTCCGGCTCTCCCGTCCAGAAGGTGATGTCGTTGAGCGAGAGCTGGAACTGGCAGGGGTCTCCATAGACCATAGCACCCAGGCGGCCGTTGCCCAGGGGCAGGGCCTCTTCAAAGTAGGTGGCGGGCCGGTTGTAGTGCAGCTGCAGCGGCTGCTCGGAACAACAGGCCCAGCTTGCCAGGCACAGGGCCACGCAGGCTATGAAGGAGGGTATTTTCATAAGCTGAGGTTTAGCGTTTAAGGCGGGCGTTGAGCTCTTCCAGTTGCTCCGGGGTGAGGAACCTGGCAAACGAGTTGAAGGAGTTCTCCGGCATATCTCCCAGCCACTGGATAATAAAGGCATCCAGGGTGTTGAATTCCGTATCAATGTTGAAGGCCAGGTATTTGGCGCCCAGGCTGGCGTACTTTCTGAAGAGCACCGGCAGGCGCACCGCTCCGTTGGAGATGTAGGACAGGAGGCGGTCAAACTCGTCCACGTTCTTGCAGCCGGCCAACAGATGATCCGGATTCACGCGCAGGAAATCCGGCGTGAAAGGAGTGATGGGCCTTACTATATCCGAGGCGTTTTCCAGAGAGTAGTTCTTCAGGAAATAGTGGTAGATAAGGCTCTTGTAGAAGGTGGGAACGTCTGAGGATACGCTCACGGGCCCCATGGTGTACTCCATACCGGGCAGATGGGCGCCGGCCGTTAAGATACCGGACAGCAGGAGCTTGAGAGGCAGGACTTCCTTGCGGTAGTCGTTTACTATGAAGCTTCTTCCCAGCTCCATAGTCTTGGGAAGATAGGCATTGAGGCCCTCGCGGAATTCCAGCAGAGAGGCGGTATAGAAGCCCTTGGCTCCTTCCGGGCGGGCCAGCACTTCCGGGCCCACGCCTATGCGGTAGGCACCTGCTATCCTTCCATCCGGGATGTTCCAGAGGATCAGGTGTCTGTAATACGTGTCGTAGATATCCGTATCCTTTTCCGTTCCGCTTCCTTCTCCCACGGTGCGGAAGGTCAGTTCCCTTTGGCGGGCAATCTCCAGCAGGGTGTTGGGAATCTCCTGGGGAGAAGCCAGGTAGCAGCGGTAATCCCCTACCTCAAACAGCTTGTCTTTCTCAATGGCCGCCAGTTCCTTTTTCACCAGCTCCGGATCTACGGGACCCATCACGGGCTCCTGGTGCATCACATCGGCCCTCTTGGGCGTCTCTATGCAGCTGGCTTCCAGGGCATAGGTAACATTGCGGAGATACCGGCCGAAGGCTTCCGTATCCTCAAATTTGGCTATTTCCTCAGGGGAGATGGGGCGGCCAATGCGTACCTTGATGTGCGTTCCCCTCTTGTTGAAGAGTTCGTGGATGAGCCGGGCGGTTCTCAGACGGGGATGGATGCAGCCCAGTATATGGAAGTTCTTGGAATTGGTTCCGTCAAAATAGATGGGAATGACCGGCAGGCCGGACTTCTTGATGAGGCGGATGATATTGGGGGCCCAGGGTTTGTCTTCAATGACCCGGCCCTTGGCTACGGCCGTTTTCTTTCCTTCCTTCTGCCAGGTTCCTACCTCGCCGGCCGGGAACAGGCCCAGGCCGCCGCCGCTCTGCATATGCTCCAGAGCCAGACGGATGCTGTTGATGCTGCGGGCGTCGTTCTTGCCTCCCAGGTTGTTCACGGGCAGGAAACTTTCCGTGAGGTTGGGAATGAGAGACAGCATAAAGGTAGTGAGGATCTTGTAATCCTTTCTTCTGCGAGACACCGTATCACTGAGGATAAGGCCGTCAATGCTGCCAAAATGGTGGTTGGACACGGTGATAAAACCGCCTTCAGCGGGAATATGGTCCAGTTGTCCTTCCGGGATATCGTAGGTGACGCCTTGGTCTTCCAGGATGGCGTGGGCAAAGTCCGGGCCCATAATGTGGGCGTACTTGGCCTGGGTGGAGTTTACCTTATCAATCTCCAACACTTTGATTACGAGACCGGCAACGGCTTTTCCGAAGCCTCCTTTGAGGCCCAGCATCCGCTGCATGTCCTCCTTGCTCAGCATTTGTTTGGTAGTATCCATATAGCAAAGATAATCAAATCTTCGCAATTATGAAGCTTTGCATTCGGCCAGAAGATCCTGAAGGGCTTTGCGGTCGGCAGGATAGAATTTTACAACCGGAGCAATGGTCATACGGGCCACGTTATCCAGCTGTTTTTCCAAAATCATAAACTCCTTGTACTGGGCCAGATAGGTCTCTTTCTGCTCCGGTTCCAGGGGAAGATCCAAACCCGCCTCGCGCATCATAAACCGGCTCTTGGCCGCCACGGAAAGTTCTATGTTTAGCTGTACGTAACAGATAATGTCAAAGAAAACTTCGGGCGGGAAGGTTTCCTTGACGGACATCAGGTACTCGCCCGTCTTGGTGTCTCCCAGATGACCCTCCTTGATGGACTGCAGCAGGCTCACCTGCTTGTCCAGGCCACGGTCCAGCCAGCGGTGAATCATATCGCCGTCGTACTGGTAGGTCCAGATGAGGAGGCCGGCCATCACGGCAAAGACCACGGCAAACTGGATTACCGGGTTAAAGTGGAGCGAATTGTGCAGGGCGTGGATCACCGGAGGGGCCACCAGCAGCGTCACGGCCATCACAACATCGGCCTTCTTTACCGACAGCTTGGATTTGAAACGTTCCTCCAGACGCACCACAAACATAAAGGCGGCGGCCATCAGGGCGGTGCAGCCCATATGGATGAGGGACACCTCCAGGCTGCGGAACAGCACCGTTCCCAGGGCCAGCGGTTCTCCCAGAACCAGATAGAAGATATTCTCCAGAATGGCAAAACCGCCACCCACCGCAGCACCGCAGACCACACTGTCAATGAAGAACACGATGCGCTTCTTACGGGCCAGGATGGCAAGCGGGAACAGCTTTACCAGTTCCTCCAGCACCGGATACAGGAAATCCGAAACTTTTTCCGGCACATAGGCATCCAGTACCCAGAACAGGCCAAAACAAATCAGTGCCGCCAGCATACCGCTCCCCACCAGCAACAGAAGCTTTTTCACGCTTAGGAACGAGAAAGAGTCCAACTCAAAAACTACAAAAATGTAGACGAGGACCGGGAGGAGGGCAGCTACAAACGACATTACAGAAGTTTTAGAGAAATCATAAATTCGTTTCCGTGACGGCCACCGGGGAAGCCTTCGGGGGCAAAGAGGTGTCCGTAACCCAGGGAGAGTGTGGTCTTGAGGTAATTGAAGAACACAATCTCGGTGGTAACCTGAATACCGGCGTTATAATACATCCGGTGATGTTCTCCGGGATTCCAGGCGCTCAGACCCGTTCCAAACAGGGAGCACTGGATCCAGGTGGGATACAGGAAGAGGGCTCCAAAGTCGTTGAGACGGATGGGCCTGAAATTGAGTTCTGCGGTGGCCTTTGCATAGGAGTGCGCCTTGATGGCATCGATGCTGGCACCCGGCATAGCTGAAGCCGTACGGTACTGGTAGGAGTTGCGGTAATCCAGGCGGTTGTTTCGGAAGCCGCCAAAGTAGGAGTTACCAAAGGCCGAAGCCGGATCTCCAAAGGAATGACCACCCGCCGTACGGAGCCAGAAATGGGTATTGCGGTCAATGGGCAGCAGGAAGCCTACGTCGGCCGTGGCATCAATGGACGGGAAGAAGTGTCCGCCGGCCAGGTAAGTGTAACCGGAGATACCAAACTCGTATCCCTGCTCACGCATCACGGCACCCAGCGTACTGCGCGAGCGGGCAATCTTGGCATAGGCCGATGCGGTCTGCATAGAACGGATACCCTTGTCCACTTCAATTTCCTGGTACAGGGGAAGGGCGTCCATATCTCCGTAGGCACCAATGGAGGCGCCCCAGGACTTGGTATACGGGGCTATCAGGTTATTGGTGTAATCGTAGGACAGGCTTACCATATAACCCTTACGGCTGGCTCGCATAGGACCGGCCAGGTCGTAGAAATCGGTATGGTTCCAGGCGGCCTTGAGCTTCCAGAAATAATACTTCCACTCAAAGTCCAGGTGGAACTTGTTCTTGAAATCGTTGCTGCTCCAGGGAGAAATACCCACGGCCATCTTGATGGTGCTCAGACCCACAGGATCGCTGAACAGGATGCGGTAACCCAGCACCGGCGTCACGCGGTTCCAGGCCTGCTTGTCCGTAAAGCCGGTGACAATGGGATAGGCGCCGGCAAAACGCATTTCCTTGATAACGTTGTAAGGAGTAATGTTGTTGTAAACATCTCCAAACTCAATCTTCTTGAGGGGCTGCTTGAGAAGGCCCACCGATTCCAACGCCTCAACGTTGTTCTCATAGGCTTTCTGGCCAAAGAGCTCAATGGCGTTGGCATCCTCCACCACCTGGCGCTTAAGGGTAACGGGGCGGAGACCGTCTCTCTCAAATTCCAGGGCCAGCAGCTCTCCGGGAGCAATTTCCAGCGGAGCAAAAAGGCCGATATCCGTATTGGAGAGAAGTTCCATCTCCCCCGTCTGGCGGTTGATCTGCCAGAGGTTGGAAACGCCGGTGTAATAGGAGCTGCCAATGAGATACTCATCGTCCAGGGAGAAGCGGAACTGGCCCAGGTTGCTGTCTTCCCAGGTTACCAGTTCGCGAGCCTCGAACTTGGCATTGGCCAGTTCTTCGGTGTTGAACAGCAGCAGCGTATGTTCTCCGTTGTCCCCCTGCCGGGTCATAGAGATCCACTTGCCGTCGTGGCTCACGTCCATATCGAACACGCTCACGCCAAACGGGAAGGCATAAATGACTTCCGGATTCTCGAGGTTGCTGTCGTAGCGGATGATGGACTGGGTTCCTCCGTTGGAGAACAGACCGTACAGGCGGTCGCTGGAGTTATCGTATACAATGTTGTTGACACGCTGGAACGCACGCTTCTTCACCACCTTCTTTTTCTGGAGGTCATACACTTCCAGACCGCGCATCTTGGAGTTGTTGAAGGTAAAGAACAGGCGCTGGTTGTTGCGGTCCAGGGCCACATAGGCCGGATTGTAGAGCTGGATGCCGTGAAGAGGGGCTACCGATCGCTGCTTTCCGGTTTTGAGGTCAATTTCCGTAATGTGGGCAAAGTCTCCCGGAGCGTTCATAGCGGCGTATGCCTTGCCGGTGGCAGGGTCATACACAAGGGGAGAAACCGAACCCAGCGGATCTTTGGTGAGAGGAGTGGTTTCCGTGAGGGGAAACTGACGGATTACAGCCAGGTTTTCTTCCTGGTGCTTTCTTTCTTCCTCCTTCCACTCGTTCCACACTTTGCGGAGCGGACGTCCGTAAATGTTCTTGAACTGGTTGCCAAAGAAGGTCTTGCTGTCTGCCGTACGGTTGTAGAAACGGATGAGGTTTTCGTAGCCGTACTGGGCCACCATATAGTTCACAAAGCGGGTTCCGTAAAGGTAAGCGTTGGCACCCACCTGGAAGTCCATAGTGGAGCCTTCCGTCTCCAGGCCCACAACGGAGAAGAGGGGCTCGTTACCGGCTATGATGCTGCGGAAATACATCTCGTCGTAGCCGCCCAGGGCACGGCCCACGCCGCCGCCCAGCCACGTCTCCATAAAACAGGCAATGCCCTCGTGGTACCAGCGGGGGGCATACCAACGGGGCACACTCAAATAGCTCCAAAGGGCCGAAATGGGCTGCGAACTGTCTGTTCCTACTTTTGTCCCAAAGAACTTTCGCCAGCCCAGATCCTTCCGGTTATACTTGTCCGTCATCACAATGTGCGTGTACTCGTGACAGAAAAGCTGACGGTAACGCTCCGCAGACGGATTTACGTAATAAGACATATTGAGAGGAGCCATACCAATCTGGATGAGGGAACGCGGCAGGGGCGTTGCGCCGCCGTTACCGTCGTCCTCCCAGTCGGTCAGAAGCAGGAGGGGCGCCTCGGGAACATAAAGAGAGTCCGTAGTCCAGATTTGGCCGTGGAGGGCCTTGCCATTCTGGTACATACGGACCATGTGGGGAATGTAGCGGGACAGGTTCTTGTCAAAGAAAACCAGCCGGGCATCATCGGTCTTGTACTGAAAATAGGTCTGGTTCTGCGCTTTTACGGCAAGCGGCAGAACCAGGACCCAGAACAGTATACTTATTCGTTTTCCAAGAACCTTTGTCATAGCAAAAGTCCCTTGTTATTGTTGAATGTCAGTAGTTACGGAATTGGAAACAACCACGTTTCCGGTAGCCATATTACTGATGAAATTGGAGACCGAGTTGGAGATGATGGCGGTCTGACCGGCAGCCTGATTCAGGAACGAAGTGGCACCTGCGGAAGCGCCCATCAGATTGGAATTGCCGCCAACGGCATTCATACCGAAAATGATTCCGGTGGCAGTCTGGTTACCAATGATGTTACCAGCGGCGGCCTGGTTGGCGACCATGTTACCAGCGGCGGCCTGGTTGGCGACTATATTGCCAGCGGCAGCCTGGTTGGCGACCACATTGCCAGCGGCAGCCTGGTTGGCGACCATATTGCCAGCGGCAGCCTGGTTGGCGACCATATTGCCAGCGGCGGCCTGGTTGGCGACGAGGTCACCGGTAGCAGCCTGATTGGCAACCATTTCACCGGTAGCGGCCTGGTTGGCAATGAAATTACCAGTGGTCTGATTGGCCACGAGGTCACCGGTAATGGCCTGGTTGGCAATGGTGTTAATATAGTCAACACTGCCTGCAGCGGCGAGGGTTCCACTCTCTACACCGAAGACCTCACCCATGGAAGAGTTGGAGATAACGGTAATCTGCTGGCTCATGTTGAAGGACTTCACCGTGGAGAGACTCTCGTCTGCAGTAAGGGTACGACCCTTCTTTTCCAGCTCTTCAATTGCCTTGGCATCATTCTCCAGAATGGCGGTAAGCTGCTGGTATTCTACCCACTGGTCGCGGACAAATTTGAGGCGGTTGTCTGCGTCGGTCTTGGCCAGATAAGCATCGGCCGTATCAATGAAACGGGTGGCCAGGCTGTTCTGCTTCTGGAGCGTGGTGTATGCCAGAGCAGCGTTGGTGGTATTCTGAGCCAGATCCTTGGGAGTTTCACCACCCAGGGCGGCGTTCAGATCTGCACCGGCCTTGTCCATAGAAGTGCATACATTCTCTACCATGGGACGGGCAGCCTTCATATCTTTAAGCACGGACTTGAACTCGGGGATATTGCCGGCTACTTCTTCCGACATATCTACCAGAGCACCAAACTGCTGCGCGCGCGTCTTCATAACCAGATAAGCGGCAACCAGGCCGTTCTTGTAGTCTTCGTCGTTCAGGAGGAGCTCCTGCATATTGCTGGTAGCTTCCTGGGCGGTCTTGCGGGAGAAGCGGGAGGACTTGGCTACATTACCGCTGGTTTGGTCCAGATTGACGGGCCAATCAAATACCTGAGAGGCAATAACTCCGAGAATGCAAACGGCAATAACCGAGACCACAATGATGATGAGGCTTTTCTTCTGTTTCATAGGGCTTCAGACTTAAACTTCTTGGGACTATAAATACACTTGTTGCAAAAATAACAAAATTTCTTAATAATGCATCAGCCATCCGGTTGATTTCTGACACAAAATTAGTTGAGTCTTTTGGGCCTTGCGTCAAAAGCCAACAATTCTTTGTAAAAACGCGTACATTTCTCAAATATATTTTTGTACCTTTGGACAGACACAAACGCACTGAAATGAAAAAGATCATCCCCTTTATTGCCTGCCTGCTGCTGGGCTTTTCGGCCCTGGCACAGCCCGGTATGCCCGAGCCCGAGAATGTGGTATTTACCCAGCGGGCCTCCTTCTCCATTGCCTATGGCGGTCCCACCCGCGCAGAAGGCCGCTCCTACAATTTCACGCCAACGTTCTTCATTTATCCGGACACCAAATTGGACAAAGCCGCTGCAGAAGCGCTGGTGGCCTCGCTGGAAATCCAGCAACTCCTGGACGACAACTACGGCACGGCCCTGGTGATCAATCCCACCGGAGAGAAGTATGCACAAGAGGCCGATTTTGAAGCCTTTGCCAAACTGTTCAACCGCTTCCGCGGCCCCGGCAACCTCAAGATTGTGGGCATTGGCAACGGTGCCACCTTTGTGAACCAGGTGCTGGCTCCCAAGGCGGCCGGCCAGGTTTCCGGCATCCTCACCATTGGCGGCAAGCCCGGCAAGAGCGTGGATCCCGCCGGCGTTCCCGCCTATGTGGCCGGCAAGGGTGCTGCCAAAGCGGCCAAGCCCTATCTGGCAGCCGTTCACGCCGATGAACCCCTGATGAAGGTGGTGGTCAATCCTGCTTCGGCCCCTTTGAAAGAAATCTTTGCCGATGCCTGGAAGCAGGTACTGGGCCGCTGTTACCGCTATAATAATTACAACCACACGCACTATGAGGGTGCCAAGCTGGGAGAGTACGGTTCCTATGAGCTGGAGCCGTATCTGGACTGCGAATCGCTGGGCATCAAGCGCATCATCGTGGAGCTGCCCACCGGCAAGGACACCAAGCAGCTTTGGTACGAATACTGGCCCGAGGAACTCCTGGAAGGCGCTCCGGAAAAGAGCGTTCCCGTGATGGTGCTCCTGCACGGTAACACCAACGACCCCCGCACCCAGGCCGAAACCTCCGGCTTTATCCAGGTAGCGGCCGAAGACCGCTTCTTTGTGGTGGAAATGGAATGGCAAGGCAGTCCCAACTACCAGGCTATGGGCCACGACGGCATTGAATCCGTTCTGTACCAGCTCTTTGGCAAGTATCCGCAGCTGGATCCTTCCCGCGTGTACGCAGAGGGCCTGAGTGCCGGTTCCATCACCGCCACCGCCCTGGGCATCAAGAAATCGCACGTGTTTGCCGCCGTGGGCGGTCACTCGGGCGGCATCTTCGGCGGCCCCTTCAAGGGCTACACCACCAAGGACATCCTCTGGGACGAAGCCACCCAGAAGCGCGGCGCCGTGGAGGTGCCCTACTGCTCCGTGCTGGGCACCAAGGACAATGTGGTCCCGTATATCAAGCCCGACAACTGGAAAAACAACAACTACCTCAACGCCTGGAACACCTACGAGCAGATGAACGGGATGGAGGTAGTGGATGAGTTGGATTTCTCCGTGGATCCCGTGTTTGCCCAGAAGATGCAGGACCGTGAGACCATCGTCACCAACAAGGGAGACGGCATTGTGATTGAGACCGGCCAGCTGTACAAGGGGAACGTTCCCCTCATCAAGGTTGTGGCCGTGGTCAATTACGGTCACTGGAACTTCCAGCCCACCGCCCGCATTATGTGGGACTACTTCAAGCAGTTCCGCAGAGATCCCGAGACAAAAAAACTGATTTACGTACAGTAGCGCCTGGCAGTCAAACTGCTCATTAATAACGCCTTATCTCAACGGACGGATACCCAGACGGTACCCGTCCGTTGCATTAACTCACTGGCTCACACAGACTTGAATGCCAGCGCAATACTTTATTGGGGTTTTTAGATTGTATTTCGTATCTTTGTAGTATATGAAAACACTAAAACTGATACTGTCTGCTGCATTTGTGCTTCTGGCAGGTTCCCTCTATGCCCAGCCGTTAGACCTCACATCCCGAAAGAATAACCTTACCCTGTAATCTATGAACCCTACGCATACATTCCTGGCCTTTGACTGCGGCGCCACATCGGGCCGCGCTGTTCTGGCCACCTTTGAGGGCGGCTCCTTTGAAATGAAGGAAGTCTACCGTTTTCCCAGCGGCATCATTGAGCTGCAGGGCAAGTATTACTGGGATATAGTAGCCATCTACGAGCATTTCAGAAAGTGCCTCTCCCAGCTGGAGCAGGAGGGCGTCCGGATTGACTCCATAGGCATAGATACCTGGGGCGTGGACTTTGGCTTTGTGGCGGACGACGGATCCCTGCTGGGCAACCCGCGTGCGTACCGCGATCCCTACACGGAAGGCATTCCGGAGAAGGTTTACCAGACCGTACCCCGGGAGAAGCTGTATGCCGCTACGGGCATCCAGATTATGAATTTCAACTCCATCTTCCAGCTCTATGCCCAGACGCAGGAAGACTTTGCGCCTCTGCGCCACGCCAAGGAGATTCTCTTTGTACCGGACCTTCTCTCCTATATGCTCACCGGCAAGAAGGTGTGCGAATACACCATTGCCTCCACTTCCGGTATGATGGACCAGAATACCCGGCAGTTCAACAAGGAGCTGCTGAAAAAACTGGGAATCCGGGCCGATGTGCTCCTGCCCATTGTCCAGCCCGGCGTAAAGATTGGCGAGTTCAAGGGCATTCCGGTCATTGCGGTAGCCGGACACGATACGGCTTCGGCCATTGCCGCCGTCCCGGCCACTGACGAGCACTTCGCCTACCTCTCCAGCGGCACCTGGAGCCTGATGGGCATCGAAGCCCCCTCCCCCATCATCAACGAAGAATCGGCCCGCCTCAACTTTACCAACGAAGGCGGCATCGAGGGTTCGACCCGCTTCCTCAAGAACATCACCGGTATGTGGCTGCTGGAGCAGAGCAGAAAGATTTGGAAGGCCCAAGGAAAAGACTACTCCTACGCGGAGCTCGTGGAAATGGCCCAGGCCGAAGCCGGCTTCCAGGGCCGAATCGATCCCGACGATTCCCGCTTTGCCAACCCCGCCAATATGGTGGAAGAGATCCTTCGCTCCGCTCAGGATGACAGGGGTGTCATTCTGAACGAAGTGAAGAATCTGTCCGATGCACAGATCGTTTCCTGCATCTACCATTCCCTGGCCGAAAAATACGCCCAGGTGCTGGGGAGCCTGCAGAGCTTTGCTCCCTACAAGATTGAAAAGCTGCACATCATTGGCGGCGGCTCGGCCAACGAGCTGCTGAACCAGTGGACGGCCAATGCCATAGGCCTTCCCGTAGTGGCCGGCCCCACCGAAGCCACTGCCATTGGCAACGTGATGATACAGGCCAAGGCCGCCGGTCTGGTGAAGGACCGCTGGGAGATGCGTCAAATGATTGCCCGGGCTTTTGCCGTCAAAACCTACCATCCGTCAAACAATTAAAATTGAAATACAATGAAAGAAGCACAGATTCTCAAAGCTTACGAGCTGGCCAAGGAGCGTTATGCCGCTGTTGGCGTAGATACTGACAAAGCCATTGAAACGCTGGAGAAGACGCCCATCTCCCTGCACTGCTGGCAGACCGATGACGTGGTGGGTTTCGAGCGCAACCAAGCCCTCTCCGGCGGCATCCAGACCACCGGCAACTATCCCGGCCGCGCACGGAATATCGATGAGGTAAGGGCCGATGTCAAGTTTGCCAAGAGCCTCATCGCCGGCATCCACCGCCTCAACCTCCACGAGATTTACGGAGACTTTGGCGGCAAGTTCGTAGACCGCGACCAGGTGGATGTCCGCTACTTCCAGAGCTGGATTGAATGGGCCAAGGAGAACAACCTCAAGCTGGATTTCAACTCCACCTCCTTCTCCCATCCCAAGAGCGGAGACCTTTCCCTGTCCAATCCCGACAAGGGCATCCGTGACTTCTGGATTGAGCACACCAAGCGCTGCCGCCGCATAGCCGATGCTATGGGCAAGGCCCAGAACGACCCTTGCATTATGAACATCTGGGTGCACGACGGTTCCAAGGACCAGACCGTGGAGCGCAAGCGCTACCGCGAGATTTTTGCCGAGTCCCTGGACGAGATCCTGAAGGAGGACCTCCCCGGCATGAAGACCTGCCTGGAGGCCAAGCTCTTCGGCATTGGCCTGGAAAGCTATACCGTGGGTTCCCATGACTTTGTGGCCGGCTACTGCGCCACCCGCAAGCTCATGTACACCCTGGATACCGGTCACTATGAGATGACGGAGAACGTGGCCGATATGGTGGCTTCCCTGCTGCTCTTTGTCCCCGAACTTATGCTGCACGTCTCCCGCCCCATCCGCTGGGACTCCGACCACGTGACCATTATGAACGACCAGACCCTGGACCTGTTCAAGGAGATTGTGCGGGCCGATGCCCTGAGCCGCAGCCACATTGGTCTGGATTACTTTGACGCCGCCATCAACCGTATTGGCGCTTATGTCATTGGCACCCGCGCCACGCAGAAGTGCGTGCTGAGCGCCCTCCTGGAGCCCCTGAAGAAGCTCCGCGAATACGAGGATGCCGGCAAGGGCTTCCAGCGTCTGGCCCTGTTGGAAGAGGCTAAGACCCTCCCCTTCGGCGCCGTGTTTGACTACTTCAACTACAAGAACGGCGTTCCCGTGGGAGAAGCCTTCATCCCGGAAATCGAGAAGTACGAGAAAGAGGTAACCAGCAAGCGTTAAACTATGAATACCCTCATTGGATTACTGATCATAGCCATAGGAGCTTTCTGCCAAAGCTCCTGCTATGTTCCCATCAACAAGATCAAAGGCTGGGCCTGGGAATCCTACTGGATTGTGCAGGGCGTCTTCGCCTGGCTCATCCTCCCCTTCCTGGGGCTGCTGCTGGCCGTGCCCGCCGGGCACAGCGTGGGTGAACTCTTTGCCCAGGCCAGTTCCTTCAACATCTGGATGACCATCCTCTTCGGTGCGCTGTGGGGCGTGGGCGGCCTTACCTTCGGCCTGTCTATGCGCTACCTGGGCGTCGCCCTGGGCCAGAGCATTGCCCTGGGCACCTGCGCGGGGCTTGGCACCATTATGGGCCCCGTGCTGCTCAACATCTTCTTCCCGGAGCTCAATGCCCTGGAGTCCCTCACCTTCTCCGTGATCCTGGGCGTGGTGGTTTGCCTGCTGGGCATCGCCATCATAGGCGTGGCCGGCGGTATGAAATCGGCCTCCCTGAGCGAAGAGGAAAAGAAGCAGGCCGTCAAGGACTTCAACTTCCCCAAGGGCCTGGCCATAGCCCTGCTGGCCGGCTTTATGAGCGGCTGCTTCAACGTGGGCCTGGAGTTTGGCAAGGAAATCCATTTTGCAGAGACCAACGAGCTCTTCCAGACCCTGCCCGCCACCTTCCTGGTAACCCTGGGCGGTTTTGTGACCAATGCCGTCTACTGCTTCTGGCAGAACCAGAAGAACAAGACCTGGGGAGACTATGCCAAGAAAGAAGTGTGGGGCAACAACCTCCTCTTCTGCCTGTTGGCCGGCGCCCTCTGGTACAGCCAGTTCTTCGGCCTGTCCCTGGGCAAGAGCTTCTTTGAGCCCGGCAGCGGAATGCTTACCCTGGCCTTCTGCATCCTGATGGCCTTTAACGTGACCTTCTCCAACGTCTGGGGCATCCTCCTCAAAGAGTGGAAAGGCTGCTCCAAGAAGACCATTGCCGTGCTGGTCGTTGGCCTCGTTATCCTTATTATTAGTACCTTTGTACCGCAATTAATATAATGAGTATTTTAGACAATAGACCTGCTTTAAAGGCAGAGATAGACAAGGTGGCCGAAGTAGCCGGATACCTTTGGATGAAAGGATGGGCCGAAAGAAACGGAGGCAACATCACGGTCAATATTACCGAATGGGTAGACGACGGGATGAAGGCGCTGCCGGCCATGACGGAGGCACGCCCTATTGGCAAGACCCTGCCCCAGCTGAAAGGCTGCTGGTTTTACTGCAAGGGCACCGGCAAACGGATGCGGGACCTGGCCAGGGAGCCCATGGCCAACGGCTCCATTATCCGGATCCTGGACGACTGCGCCCACTACGAGATAGTGGCCGACCAGCCCGTGGCTCCCACCTCGGAGCTGCCTTCGCACCTGGCCGTTCACGACTACCTGCTGGCCAAGGGCTCCCCTTACCGGGCCTCGCTGCACACGCATCCCATTGAGCTGGTAGCCCTCACGCACAGCAAGAAGTGGATGAAGAAAGATGCGGCCACCAGGATGCTGTGGTCTATGATTCCGGAGACCAAGGCCTTCTGCCCCCGCGGACTGGGTATGGTTCCGTATATGCTGCCCTCCAGCGTAGAGCTGGCCGACGCCACCATCCGCACCCTGGACCAGGACTACGACGTGGTGATGTGGGAGAAGCACGGCGTGTTTGCCGTGGATGTGGATATAATGAGCGCCTTTGACCAGGTGGATGTCCTGAACAAAAGCGCCCTTATCTATATTGCAGCCCGGAATATGGGCTTTGAGCCCGATGGTATGACCGATGCCCAGCTCAAGGAGATGTCCTTTGCTTTCGGCCTGCCCAAATAGCTACGGTATAATAATCTTATAGGTCTTTCCGGCCTTGTTGGTGAGTTTGCTGTCCTTCAGCCAGAGATTAGACTGGCGGAGGGCAGCATACGTTGTACCGTGGGAGAAGGCAAAGTCCACCAGGCTGGGGATGGGTTCCTTGACCGTGACGGTCTCCCTGGGCTTCTTCGCAGGATACATATCGGCCTGGGAGATCTGGAAGCCAAAGGCCGAAGGATTCTCAAAAAAGAGCTTGCAGGCCAGCAGCCGGAACATATAGCGGGAGGTTTCCTCCGTGAGCCAGAGCTCCAGGGCCGAAGTCTGCTTCTGCTCGCTCAGACGGGCGGTGATGCCGCCCTGGCCGGCGTTGTAGCTGGCAGCTACCGTCATCCAGTCTCCGAACTTGCGGTAGGCGTCTTTCAGGAAGTCGCAGGCGGCTTTGGTCTCTTTCTCTATGTGGAAACGCTCGTCTACTTCTGCATTTACCTCCAGATGATAGGTGGCGGCCGTGGCCTTGGTAAACTGCCACAGGCCGGAAGCGCCCACTACCGACACGGCGGTAGGATCCAGATTACTCTCTATGGCCATCAGGTACTTGAGGTCTTCCGGAATGCCCTGGGCCCTGAGGATGGGCACCACCTGGCCGAAGATTCTTTTGGAGCGCTTGAGCATAAGCATAGAGTTGGTGTGCATATTGGTGAAGGAGAGCAGCTCCCGGTCCATACGCTCCCGGAAATCCAGCCGGTCCATACGCACGGTATCTCCGGCAAACACCACGTAATCCGGCACCTTGGGGGCCTTGAAATGAAGATCCTGCCCCTGCAGGGCCATAGGTATAAGAATGAGGAAGAACAGTATCTTTTTCATACCCGAAAGTTACCAATTATTCAATTATTTTCAAAAAAAGGCCGGTCCCCCGAAAGGAACCGGCCACTAACCAAACTATCTATTAACCCAAATACCGTTATTTCCAGTTAGTGTATTGAGCAGAGGAGTCGGTCCAACCAGCGTTCTGCTTGAGGACACCGGCAGAGAGGCTGACCTCGGAGGCAGGGAACGGGCGGAAACCCCAGGTGGCTTCGTAGCGGGCCTGGTAACCGGCACCCTGATCCTTCATCACGATCCAGGCACCACCGGCGTTGCGGATGGGCTGGTTCAGCTGGGTCTTGAGGGCGGCCAGGCAGTAAGCCTTACCGTAACGGCGCATATCGTTCCAGCGGATGCCTTCGAAGGCAAGCTCGTGCTTGCGCTCCATACGGATGGCGTCTACGCTGTAGGCTTTGTCGGCCAGACCTACGCGGGCGCGGACGGCGTTCATACCGCTCTTGCCGTTGTAGATAACCTTACCGTCGGTGAGCTCGGAGTGCATCAGGAGAACATCGGCAAAGCGGATGATCTGAACATTCTGAGGGGAGTGACCACGACCCAGGTCGGAGCCGCTTCCGCCGTAATCGGCCACGGAGGAGAACTCATAGAAGAAGGTGCTGCCCTGCATAAAGCCCCAGGCCTGGTACTTCTTCTGCCACAGACCGGTTTCTTCCATCTGGTTGTCATTGCCCCAGGAGTACTTGGAAGGATCGGCCATTTCAAGATTGATGTCGTAGATGGAAGCCTGCTTGCGGATGTCGCCGGGCTCTTCAATTTCCCACTGCTCCCAGACATAAGGGTTGACGGTAGCCATACCGTAACCACGGCTGAACGGGAAGGCGTTCACACCATAGTTGGAACGCTTGCGCACGCCCAGATACTGGTCAAACTTGTTGCGGTTGCGGGAAGATTCGGCCACGTTGGAGTAGCAGATGCTGAACATTTCCTCGGGGTTCACGTCGTCCGTGATCCAGTTGCCGGGGATGCCCTTGGCATAGGCGTACTGGGGCTTGGTGGCCGTGTTCATATAAGGCCACATAAGGCGGTAGTCGTTTACGAGGCTGTGACCACTGTTGGCAATGCAGTCTTCCAGTTTGGACACCACATAGTCTTTACCCACCTGAGAATCAATGATCTCAAAGGTTTCGGTGTCCACCAGCGGGAGGGCCTGGATGTTCTCACCGTTCTTGTCGCTGTAGAAGCCGGTGTAGAACAGGTATACGCGGGCCAGCAGGGCTTCGGCGTCCCACTTGGTAACGTGACGCAGACCGGAAATGCACTGGTTCCAGGGCGTGCTGGGCATAATCTCGATGGCCTTCTTAAGACCGGCGGCAATGTTACCGTAGATCTCGGGGATGGTACCGGGAGTAGGGTAAACGGCAGCCTCGGAGACGGAGTTGGGCACGGTAGCTACCAGCGGAATCTCTCCAAACTGCTGGGTAAGGTCAAACAGGAAGTAGGAACGGAGGAACCAGGCTTCACCAAGGAGCTGGTTACGCATATCCTCGTCTTCCACCTTGTCCAGGTTGGCGATAGCCAGGTTGGCACGGGTGATACCGGAATAGTAAGGAGTCCAGAAATCCAGCTGGGCGTTGGGCTCGAAATAGAGCAGGTGGTCGTAAGCCTGGATCTCATAGTCGTCCTGTCCGCCACCGCCGAAGCACTCGTCGGACATGGTCAGGTTGGCAATGAAGGAGTGGGCGCTGGGCTCATAGGATGCCTGATTCAAGGCGGCGTAGATACCCGTCACCAACTGCATGGCATCCTGCTGGGATGCGGGGTAGTTACTGGTGTTGCTCTCTGTGTAACTGACGGTATCCAGGAACTTTTCGCAACCGGCGAAAACGAGGGAAGCCAGCACAAGAGCGGAAAAATATTTGAAGTAAGTTTTCATGACGCACTAGAATTGAATGTTGACACCCACGAGGAAGGTACGTGCGCTGGGATAGTAACCCAGGTCAATACCGGAAACCCAGTCTTCGTCGAAACCGTAACCGATTTCAGGATCCATACCGGAGTACTTGGTGATGGTGAGGAGGTTCTGGGCGGAAACATAGAGACGGGCCTTGCTGATCCAGGAACCCTTGATGAGACGGCTGAAGTCGTAACCCAGGGTCACATTGGAAATCTTGAAGAAGTCACCGTTTTCGATGTAGATATCGGAGATGTTGGACCAGTTACGGTCAGAGCAAGTGGTCCACAGAGGCAGACGGTTGGAAGTACCTTCGCCGCTCCAGCAGTTGAACAGGTCGCGGGTGTAGCTGTCGGTAGGACGGTCAAAGAAGGAACGGTAGGAACGGGCAATCTGCTGACCGAAGGCACCGTAACCGGTGACGCTGAAGTCAAAGCCCTTCCAAGCCATCCAGAAGTTGAGACCGGCGGTGAAGTCAGGGTGAGGATCGCCAATCATGGTGCGGTCGTCGTCGGTGATTTCACCGTCGCCGTTCACGTCTACCCAAATGAGGTCACCGGGCTTGGCATCTTCGTACTTGGCGGCCGTCTTGTCAATCTGGGCCTGGTTCTGGAAGACACCGGCGGTCTTGTAACCGTAGAAGTAACCGATAGGATAACCCACCTGTGCGCGGTACATCTCGGAGGTACCCTGGCTCAGGACGTCGTCCTCACCGTGGATGATACCCTCGGAGTTGGCAATACGGGTAACCTTGTTCTTGTTGTAAGCACCGTTGAGCTTGATGCCGTAGGTGAATTCACCGGTGTGCTTACCATAGTCAATGGAGAGTTCCAGGCCGGAGTTGCGGACGTCACCACCATTCACGTAAGGAGCGCTGAAGCCGTACACGGCAGCGATAGGAGCATCTACCAGCCAGTTCTTGGTGTTCTTGATGTAAGCATCGAAAGTAACACCCAGGGTGGAGTTGAAGAAGCGGGCGTCGAAGCCGATGTTGGTCTGCTCGGAGGTCTCCCAGCTTACGTCAGGATTGGCCAGGGTTCCGGGAATAGCACCCGTGGACATAGAGGCCTTGTTGGCGAAGTAGTAACCTGCGCTGCTGGACAGCTTGATGGTGGACAGGTACTGGAAGTTGGAGATGCTGGCGTTACCGTTCTGACCCCAGCTGGCGCGGAGTTTCAGGAAGCTCAGCCAATTCTGTGCATTTTCCATCCAAGGCTCGCTGGAGATGATCCAGCCGGCGGAGAAGGAGGGGAAGACACCCCAGCGGTGACCGCGGGCAAAGTTGGAGGAACCATCGGCACGGACCGTAGCGGAGAACAGATATCTGTCTTTGAGGCTGTAGTTGACACGGCCGAAGAAGGAAGCCAGGGCACCGGCGGTAGAAGGAGAACCGGAAGCGGAAATCTGGCTCAGCAGAGCCGGCTTGGTGTTGGAGAGGTAAGCGCGGTCGAAGTCATTGGGGAAGATGCTGTTCCAGGCGCTGGCGCTGATGCTCTCACCCATACCCCACTTTTCGATGGACTGACCCAGCACTACGTCAAAGACGTGGGCCTTGTTGATGTCAAAGTGGTAGGAAGCGGTGTTTTCCCAGGTGATACGGTGACCCAGCTTCATACTCTGGGACACAACGTCGTTATCGTTGTACTGGGAAGTATTCAGATGATACATCATCTTGTAGCTGCGGTTGGAGGAACCGGACAGACGATAACCGAACTGGCTCTTGAACTTGAGGTTCTTGATGGGCTGGAGCTCGGCATACACGCTGGCGTGCAGGGAGTAGGTCTTCTGGCGGTTACGGCCGCGGTTGTAATAGTCAACACCGATGGGGTGCTTGGCGTCGTTAAAGAAGGTCCAGCCTTCGCGGTCACGGACGGCCTCGTCGTAGAAACCTACGATATTGCCGTTGGCATCCACGTCGTAGACGGGGAGGAGCGGGTTGGCACCGATGGCATCGTGCAGGGAGCTGTCGTAGATGTCACCTTCGGCGATACCGCTGTTCTGGCCGTAGCTGAAGTTGAGGGTTTCACCCACCTTGAGGATCTCGAGGCCGTTGCGCTTGATGACAACGTTGTCGGAGTTGATTCTGAAGGTGTAACGGCGATACTGGGCGTTCATAGGTTCAATCTTGTTGTAACCCAGGATACCGTCCTGACCGGTGTAGGAGAGACCCATCGAGAACTTGTGGTCGGCGGAGCCGCCGGCAACGTTCAGGGAGTGGTTCTGGGTCATAGCACCCTTATTATACATTTCCTCTACCCAGTTGGTTCCCTTCCAGGTACCGTTCATAACAGACTTGTACAGGTTGGCAGGGAGCTTGGTGGAGAAGTCTACCTCGTCCAGACCGCTGTTCTTGCGGGCCAGGTTGTAGAGCTGGATGTATTCCTGGGCGTTTACCATATCGGGCATCTTGGCCAGGTACTGACCGCCGAAGTAGCCGTCGTAAGAAACGACCACACGGCCTTCCTTACCCTGCTTGGTGGTAACCAGCACAACGCCGTTAGCAGCACGGGCACCGTAGATGGCGGCCGAAGCAGCATCCTTCAGGATATCGATGGACTCGATATCGTTGGGGTTGAGGGCGTTGATGTCGCCGCCGGCCACACCGTCAATGACGTACAGGGGCTCGGAGTCACCGATGGTACCGATACCACGGATGTTCACCTTGTAACCACGGCCGGGCTGACCGGAGTTCTGGGTGATGGAGACACCGGGGCTCTGGCTCTGCAGGGCACCAAGGGCAGAAGTGGTGTTAAGTTTGGAGAGGTCGTCACCTTTTACCTGAAGGGTAGCTCCGGTGAGGAGTTTCTTCTGCTGAACACCGTAACCAATGACCACGGACTCGGAGAGCTGGTCAAGGTCGGGATTGAGAGTGATGTCCAGAGAAGTCTTGCCGCTGACGGCTACTTCGACTGAAACATAGCCGAGGCAGTCCACGGAAAGAGTAGCGTTTGCAGGGGCCTCAATGGCATACAAACCTTCTGCGTCCGTGGTGGTCCACGTAGACATACCCTTGACAACGATGGTAGCAAACGGGACGGGGTCGCCATTGGAACCGTCAGAAACCTTTCCCTTCACCGTGAGGTTTTGAGCGTTGATGCTCAAAGCCGTCAAACCGGACAGAAGGAAAAGCAAGAAAACTTTAGCTTTCATAGGGCTTTGTTTAAGAATTAGAGTTAATTGGTTATTGAACGCAAATTTATCACGGAAAAAGTATTAGATTTAGCTCAAATTGCGTATTCTTACTCTCAATTTGCGTAGCCCATTTATAGACAATAAATTAGGGACGACCGTTTGTACGGACGTCCCTATATATATTATAAATATGGTCTAGTCGTGCTGCTCCAGCCAGGAGCTCAGGATGCGGCAATAGTCCTCGTGGCGGTCCACGAAGCACATATGACGGGCGCCTTCCATCAGTTCCCAGCGGCTTCCGGGGATGCCTTCATACATAGCGCGGGCCACCGCAGGGGTGCAAAGATCTTCCGTTCCGCTGAAAATCAGGCAAGGGGTCTTAATCTCGCCCAGGCGGTCTATGTACTCAAAGTCTCCCAGACTTCCCGTGGGAACATACTCGTTGGGGCCCCAGCCATACAGATAGGCCTCGTTGCCAAAGCGCTTGGGCCTTCTCACGCACTCGGGACTGTTCTCGTCAATGCTGGCGCAGTGCAGTTCCATAAAGCGGTCGTTGGCCCGGAGGTAGGCGGGGTCGTCAAATTGGCCGGTTTCTTCGGCCCTTTTGATGGCCTCCTGGTCCTCCTTGGGCATAAGGCCAATCATCCGGTGCTGCTCGCTGGCCCAGAGGCTGGAAGAAGGATGTCCGCTGGAGATAATGGCCGAAGAGACCCCTTCGGGCTTCTTCTCTATAAGGTAGGCGATGATGAGCATACCGCCCCAAGACTGTCCCAGAATATGGAACTGGTCCAGGTGAAGGTACTCCCGCAGCGCTATGAGCTCGTTCATCCAGGTTTCCTGCGTCCACAGTTCCGGATGCCCGTCCAGATACGAGTTGCCGCAGCCAAGCTGGTCGTAGGAGATTACCTGTCGGCCCGTATGGGCTATCTCATCCAATACCTCAAAGTAATTGTGCGTACTGCCCGGTCCGCCGTGCAAAAGCAGCAGGGGCTTACGCTCCCTGGAGGGCTCCCCCACCACCCGGTAATACGTCTTGTACCCCATAAAGGGCATATATCCTTCTTCGATTCTCATACTGCGAAGTTAATGAAAATCCCGGAATAACCCTATTGGATGAGACGGTGAAGACGTGAAGGTTTTCCGATACTGAAAAAACTTGCTATTTTTGTAAAAGTACGCATTTTTCCAGTTATGAAGAACCTTCTCAAAAATGTATTTTTCGCTATGGGAGCGGTCCTTGCGGCGGCTCTCCTGACGGAACTCCCAACCCGTGCTCAGAGCCAGCAGCAGTTGGGTACAAATCACGCCCATCAGCGGGTGCAGGTGAATCACAAGTATCTGCTGTTGCCCGTTCAGGAACGGGAAGACCTGGCCACCATTGTGGTGATGGCCGATAACCGGCAACTCCAGTCCCTGAACGTACGACTGGCCGTGGACCAGGTTGATTATTATGTCCCGCTGGATATCCAGCGTTTTGACCAGGCCAGTCTGCTGCTGGATATCACTTTTCACGGAAACCGGCGTAATACCGGCTCTATGAAGGACTTCATCTGCTGGAAGGAAACGCCTCAGGCCGATTCTTTTGACACAGCCAACCGCGAGACGTACCGCCCGTTGTACCATCATACGCCTTCCTATGGCTGGATGAACGACCCCAACGGTATGTTCTACAAAGACGGTGTTTACCACGTATTCTACCAGTGGAACCCCTATGGCTCCACGTGGGAGAATATGACTTGGGGACACAGCACCTCCACGGATCTCACTCACTGGGAAGAGCAGCCGGCCGCCATCGAGCCCGATGCCTTGGGAACCATCTTCAGCGGTTCCTGTGTGGTGGACAAGAAAAACAACCGCGTAGTGGCTTTCTATACCTCAAACGGCAGGAGCCAGGTTCAGTGTATGGCCGTTTCTACCAATGACGGGGAGACCTTTACCAAGTACGCCAACAATCCGGTCCTGGTGAGCTCACGGACGGATTTTCGCGACCCTAAAGCTTTCTGGAACCCCGATATCCAGAAATGGAACCTGATTCTGGCGGCCGGAGATGAAATGTGGATCTATTCCTCCGATGATCTCACGGACTGGACCTTTGAGAGCTCCTTCGGCAAGGGATTTGGCAATCACGATGGCGTGTGGGAGTGCCCGGACCTGATGAAGCTCCCGGTCAGAGGTACCGACAAGCAGAAGTGGCTGCTCATTTGCAACATCAACCCGGGCGGTCCGTATGGCGGCAGTGCGACCCAATACTTCGTGGGCGATTTCGACGGCCACAAATTCACCTGTACGCAGAAGGATACCCGCTGGATGGATTACGGCAAGGACCACTATGCTACCGTCACCTTCGACAATGCGCCGGACGGCCGAAAGATAGCCCTGGCCTGGATGTCCAACTGGCAGTATGGCAATCAGGTACCTACTACGCAGTTCCGCAGTGCCAACAGCGTTCCACGCGATCTGGACCTGTATATGTATGAGGGAGAGTATTACTGTGGAGTGACTCCTTCCCGCGAATTGCTGCAACTGCGCGGAAAGGCGGTGAAGAAACTGCCCCAGGCCTGCGAGATTGTGGTGGAGCTGAAGGGTGGCCCGGCAGAGATTACCCTGGCCAATTCCAGGGGCGAAAAAGTGGTGATGAAGTACGACCCCGAGGCCCGTACCTTCTCTATGGACCGCCCGCAAAGTTATGTAGTCTTCAGCGAGGCCTTCCCCTGCGTAACGACAGCGCCCGTCCGCGGAGAGATGAAACAGCTCCGGATTTTCCTGGACAAGTGCAGCGTGGAGGCTTTTGATACCCAGGGCCGAATGGCTATGACCAACCTGGTGTTCCCCAGCGAACCTTACAACACATTGAAAGTGACCGGTGGTAAAGCCACCATTTACGAAATCACAGAATAATACGGTATGAACAAGAAACTGCAACTGGTTCCGGTGATGCTCTGCTTCTTCGCCATGGGGTTCGTGGACCTCGTGGGCATCGCCTCCAACTATGTGCAGGCAGACCTCCAGCTCACGGATGCTGCCGCCAATATTTTCCCTTCCCTTGTCTTCTTCTGGTTCCTGATTTTCTCCGTACCCACGGGCATCCTGATGAACCGGATAGGCCGAAAGAACACTGTACTGCTGTCACTGGCCGTGACGGTAATCTCCCTCATCCTTCCCATCTTTGGGGAAAGCTACGGACTGATGCTGGCCGCATTCTCGCTGCTGGGCATAGGCAATGCACTCATGCAGACTTCTCTAAACCCGCTCATCACCAACGTAATCAAGGGCGACAAGTTGGCCAGTACCATGACTTTCGGCCAGTTTGTGAAGGCCATCGCCTCCTTCATGGCACCTTACATTGCCATGTGGGGTGCTACGGCAGTGCTGCCTACCTTCGACCTGGGTTGGAGGGTGCTGTTCCCCATCTACGGAATCATTGGCATCCTGGCTTCCATTCTGCTTCTGGTAACGCCCATCGAGCGCGAGCAGGTGGCCGACAAGGCTTCCGGCTTTGTAGCCTGTTTCAAGCTGCTGGGCAAACCCATCGTGCTGCTGAGTTTCCTCGGCATCATGTGCCATGTAGGCATTGATGTGGGCACCAACACCACTGCGCCCAAGCTCCTGATGGAGCGCGTGGGCATGACGCTCACCGAAGCCGGCTTTGCCACCAGTCTGTACTTTATCTTCCGCACCATAGGCTGCCTGTCCGGTTCTTTTATCCTGGCTAAGTTCAACCACCGCAAGTTCTTCCTGGTGAGCGTGATTCTGATGGCGCTTTCTATGTGCGGAATGTTCATAGGGACCAGCAAGGTGATGCTTTATGTGGCCATTGCTCTGGTGGGATTTGGTAACTCCAACATTTTCTCTATGGTATTCTCCCAGGCCCTGCTGGCCGTTCCTCAGAAACAAAACGAGGTGAGCGGTCTTATGATTATGGGACTGTTCGGCGGTACCATATTCCCGCTGCTGATGGGCTTCGCCTCCGACGCCGTGGGCCAGGCCGGTGCAGTGGCCATAATGGCCATTGGTGTGGTGTACCTATTCTATTATATGACTAAGATTCGGAAATAATTATGGGAAAATACGTTATAGGAATTGGTGAAGCACTTTGGGATATGCTTCCCGGCGGCAAGAAACTGGGTGGAGCACCCGCCAATTTTGCCTACCACGCCCGCCAGTTCGGCCTGGAAGGGATGACCATCAGCGCCATCGGGCATGATGCACTGGGAGAGGAAATCGTAGAGGCCCTGGAGGCCCACGCCCTTACGTATCACCTGAACCGGGTTGACTATCCTACCGGAACAGTACAGGTTACGCTGGATACACAGGGCGTTCCGCAATATGAGATTAAGAAGGAGGTCGCTTGGGACAACATTCCCTATACCAAGGAACTAGCCGCCATAGCGGCAGACTGCAAGGCCGTGTGCTTCGGTTCATTGGCGCAGCGCAGTGCCGTGTCGCGGGAAACCATCGGCTGGTTCCTGGACGCCGTTCCTGAGGACTGTCTGAAAGTGTTCGACATCAACCTGCGCCAGGACTTCTACAACAAGGAAGTGCTGGAGGAGTCCTTCCGCCGCTGTGATATTCTCAAGATTAATGACGAGGAACTGGTGATTATCTCACGCCTGTTCGAATATCCCGGTCTGGCGCTGGAAGAGAAGTGCCGCCTCATCATCAAGGAGTACGACCTGAAGATGCTCATCCTCACCTGCGGCACCAACGGCAGCTATGTCTTCTATGACGGAGGTATGTCCTTCCTGGAGACGCCCAAGGTGCAGGTGGCCGATACGGTGGGCGCCGGCGATTCCTTCACCGGATCGTTCATCGGCTCCATCCTCAACGGGAAAACCATTCCGGAGGCCCACAAAACGGCCGTAGAAGTGTCTGCCTACGTATGCACCTGCGAAGGCGCTATGCCACAAATCCCCGAGTCGTTGAAATAACGGCCGTCCTGAAGGTCGGTATTCCCCTCCGGGCTACTTTATGGAGCGAAGCGACCCAGGGGGTCTGGGGGATTAGGCCCCCGGTTAAGAAGAACACCCACGCGTTGAATCTGTAGTATTATTTTTTATAGATAGAATCCAGAGTTACTGTTCCCCAGGACGGGAGGGAGGGATCGTCTATCATGGCGTCCACCGTGCGGGCGGTGCCCTGGATGACGTTCTTCTCCAGGAAGGCCTGCTCGATATCCCACAGGTAGTTCATGTAGCCGGCCACGTCGTGCGTGCGGTCCTTGAAACGGTAGATGCACCAGCCGGTGTAACGCTTCCTGCTCCACTGGGCGGCCAGGAAATCGCTGCCCCAGATGCCGCGTCCCACGGCGCCGAACTTGGTGTAGGCCACCGCCTGGTCGGCCGTACCATGTAACATGAGCACCGGGCAGGGGGCCGAGGGATACTCCGGCGCACCCTTGACGCTGATCACGGCGCCGGCGAAGGACATCACGCCCTTGAACTGGAAGCCCTTGGGCAGCCCTTCGGTGCGGCCGCAGACGATGTCGTACTCGGCGGCCTGTGCGATGATGGCTCCGGCCGAGCTGCCCGCGACCACCAGGTTACCTGTGTCAATGCCCAGTTCCTCGCTGCTCTCGTCCAGGAAGGAGATGGCGCTGAACAGATCCTCCACGCCCATCTGCTGGGCGATGACAAACTGCTCGCCGGCCTTAAAGGAGCTGCTCAGTCCTTTCCCTACATTATACCCTTTCATACCCAGGCGGTAGTCGATGGCGACCACGGTGTAGCCATTGTCATTCAGGCGCTGGAACCACGGCTGCATGAACGCTTCGTTGCGTTCACCCATGATGAATCCGCCGCCGAACACAAAGATGACAGTGGGCTTGGCCTTGCCGTCAAACTCGGTCTTGGAGCCCGCGGTGGGCCGATAGATATCCAGATAGAGGGAGCAGGTGTCCCGTTCTGCGTACATATAAGTCTCCTGGGCGGCAGCTGACAGCCCCGCGAAGAGGATGCAGAAAAAAAGTGCAAATTTATTCACGAGTTCAAGAATTAAACACAACTTATTTTGCCAAGAAGTAACCAAAGGCCTGATAAACGACCATCTTTTCCTGAGTCTCGCTATCCTTTGCAATCCCCAGAAGCTTGTACTTGTCACCTTTGAAATGTCTGTAATAGTCTGCCATAATTAGTCCAGCACCTCCCAGTAACCGTTTCTATTTGCACCTTTCCGCCGAATGATGCCCTTCTTCTTTAAATCGGCAAGTATTCTCTCCACCTGCCGGGCACTCATTCCAAGGTTTGCTGCTATTGCCACTGCCGAAATATGCCTGTCAGCCCGAAGATACCCCAGGACTCTCTCGTGTTGATAGTAGAGTCCTTTTTCATCGGCTATCTCTGCATTGGATTTCCCCTGATGACCGACAAGAGCATTCAGTATCTCCTCCAGCATGAAGTCGATGAAGGGGCTACTATCACCGAGATCCGAGCTCTTATTGATAGCGTCGTAGTAAGCCTCCTGATTTGCATAGACCATATTCTCCACAGGTAGATGCTCGAAGATGGGATTCAGTTGGCCGAGTATGAGTGATTGCCAGAGACGCCCTATCCTTCCATTCCCGTCTGCAAAGGGATGGATGAACTCAAACTCGTAATGGAACACACAACTCCGGATAAGAAGGTGGTCGTCAGTGTTCTCCAGCCAGGTAAACAGGTCTTTCATCAGTTCCTTCACCCGATCAGCAGGAGGAGCAATATGAATGGCTTTATCTCCATCAAATACACCAACGCCACCACTCCTGAACATTCCCACCTCATCCACCAGACCAGCCATCATCGTTCCGTGTGCCAGTAGAAGATCCTGGACAGAGAATGGATTGAGTTCGGGGTACAGTTCATAGGTCTTGATAGCATTCCTGACTTCCTGGATCTCTTTCAACGGAGCCACGACTTTCTTCCCTTCCAGAATAGCCTGCACTTCACCTTCAGACAGTTTATTGCCTTCGATAGCCAGGGATGAATGGATGGTTTTGATACGATTGACCTTTCTGAGCCGCAATGTATCCCCCTGCTCCATCTTGATAGCATACCTCTCAATTTGGCTGAAAATCTTCGCAATCAGATTAATAGCCTTGGACGATACTGTGAATGGTGGTCTGTACATAGTGCTATTCCGTCATCTTATTCCGCCGTTTATCCCGACATTTATTCCGACACAAATATAGCATTTATTCCGACATTCTCCAAGGAACACACCCTAAACGCACTCCGGAGCGAAGCGACAGGGCCTGCAGGCCCGCAAGGCGGCTTCTGCCGCCAGCCCCTTCCCCGAGGGAAGGGGTTTGGGGATGGGGTAACGTGGGGAAAAGGTCCTGCCTGAGCGCACAAAGCAGAAAACCAGCCGGAAAGGCTGGTTTTCAAAGCTTTGTAGACCAAACACTCCGAATCTCGAACCTCGCGTTCATCGAGGGGCTGCTCAGAATACAATACCTTATTGATGATTCGGACCGACTTTCCTCCAGCGTTTAAGCATCGGGAAGAAGCCGCGCATCATCTCCACCATTCCCTCGTCCACAAACTGGGCGCAGTGGTCTATCATTTCCTCCATTGTGCATTCCTGCAAGAACTTGCCGCCTTGAAAACAGTACTGACAGTAGTCGAAGTTGATGCTGCCGTCGGCATTGCGGCCGCAGTCTTCATCCTTAGTAAGCGGCATGCCGCAGCTCTGGCAGAACTGGGGAAGTTGACCGGGGGCCAGATGCTTCTCTTTGGGAGGGAAGCCTGCTTCGTAGACTTCAAAGGCCTCCGACTGGGCATCGGCCACGAAGTAGCCGGAAGGCGGGCAATATGTGCCCT
>JAEEGG010005924.1_pt1 | contig 28789 bp, 20 predicted proteins | sample 9134161 | NCBI WGS metagenome assembly JAEEGG01 (sample SAMN16246543, study PRJNA631951) | gut metagenome | biome: gut microbiome; feature: rumen; material: CR-attached | host: Bos | place: Iran: Karaj | collected 2018-10 | reverse complement strand
AATGTACGTTTCATAAATAGGTTTTTACTAATTTGTTTGCAAAATTACAAAAAAAATGCGTAACTTTGCGCACAAAAGCAAGAAAAAAGATGATGGACGAAGATTTTGACATCCGCCAGGAGCAAATGAGCTCCAACGAAAAGGAGTTTGAAAACGCCCTTCGACCGCTGTCGTTCAACGACTTCAGCGGTCAGCAGCAGGTGGTGGAGAACTTGGAGGTGTTTGTCGAAGCAGCGAAATATCGTGGCGAGCCCCTTGACCACGTTTTGCTACATGGCCCCCCAGGACTGGGCAAGACGACACTCTCCAATATCATTGCCAACGAGCTGGGAGTGGGATTCAAGATTACCAGTGGTCCTGTGCTCGACAAACCTGGCGATTTGGCAGGTATCCTGACGTCGCTGGAAAAGAACGACGTGCTGTTTATCGACGAGATTCACCGTTTGTCGCCTGTCGTCGAAGAGTACCTCTATTCGGCCATGGAGGACTATCGTATCGACATCATGATTGACAAAGGCCCGTCCGCCCGCAGCATCCAGATTGACCTCAACCCGTTTACACTGGTGGGGGCTACCACACGTAGCGGTCTGCTGACAGCTCCTCTCCGCGCCCGTTTCGGCATCAATATGCATTTGCAGTATTACGACCCTGCAACCCTGCAGCGAATCATCGAGCGCTCGGCATCTATCCTGCGCGTACCTATTACTACTGATGCCTCCGACGAGATTGCCCGTCGTTCGCGTGGCACGCCTCGTATTGCCAATGCCTTGTTGCGTAGGGTTCGCGACTTTGCACAAGTGAAGGGTACGGGAAAGATTGACTCCAATATCACCAAGATAGCCTTGAAGGCGCTGAATATCGACCAATACGGACTGGACGAGATAGACAACCGCATCTTGTTGACCATCATCGACAAGTTCCGCGGTGGGCCTGTGGGTATTACCACTATCGCTACAGCCATTGGTGAGGATGCCGGCACCGTAGAGGAAGTTTACGAACCCTTCCTCATCATGGAGGGTTTCATCAAGCGCACCCCTCGTGGTCGTATGGTGACAGAACTGGCATACAAGCACTTCGGACGCAACCCCTATTCGGGCAACATCATGGAACCGAACCTATTCGAATAATTGATAATTGAGAATTGAAAATTGAAAATTATGAGGACAGGAATATTCGTTGGGAGTTTCAATCCATTTACTGTGGGTCACGATTCTGTCGTGACCAGAGCCCTCCCGCTGTTCGACCGCCTGGTCATTGGCGTGGTGGGCGATCAGGTACACAAGCCCGATATGCCATCAGCTGAAGAACGCGTCAGGGCCATTGCCGAGCTTTATAAAGATGAGCCGGCTATAGAAGTAAAGCCCTACTACGGCTTGGCTGTCGACTTTGCCAAGGCAGAAAACGCCCATTTCATCGTGAAAGGCGTCCGCTCCGTCAAGGACTTCGAGTACGAACGCGAGCAGGCTGACATCAATCGCGAACTCAGTGGCGTGGAGACTATCTTACTCTATTCCGAACCTCAATATTCATCGATTTCATCGAGTATGGTTCGCGAATTACAGCACTTCGGAGTCGATGTCACGCCATTTCTTCCGAAACGAAAAGATAAACAATACGACGTCATAACGGTATAACGTAATACGATTTCCTATGATTACCTATTCTACTGAAAACGTTAAGTTCCCCAACATCAAGCGTCGCGAAACAACCGCTTGGATTCGTTGTGTGGCAGCGACCTATGGCAAGAAAGTTGGCGAAGTGGGCTACCTCTTTTGTGACGATGAGCATATCCTCTCCGTCAACCGCGAATATCTGGGGCACGATTACTATACCGACATCATTACCTTTGATTACGACGAAGGCAATGTGGTGAATGGCGATTTGGTCATTTCGCTGGATACTGTCCGCTCGAATGCTGAACTATTCAAAAAGGATTACGACGAGGAGCTTCATCGTGTCATCATTCACGGCATCCTGCACCTTTGTGGATTGAACGACAAAGGGCCCGGTGAGCGCGAGAAAATGGAAGCAGCCGAAAATGCCGCCTTAGCCCTTCGCTGATACTTCCAAACTATTCCTGCGCTAAAAAATCCTTGATTTCATCGAGATTATTGGCAACCTCAATGTATGTGCGCCAAGGTCTGCGCGTCAGCCCTTTGGCCTGCAGGTCGTCGAGCATAGCGATCAGTTTGTCCCAAAAACCCTTCATGTTATAAAGGATAACCCGCTTTTGATGATAGCCAATGGTGGCAGAAGCCGCAATGGTGAAAACCTCGTCAAGCGTTCCTATACCACCAGGTAATGCAATAAACACGTCGCTTTGGCCTTCCATCAGTTGTTTGCGGTCGCTGAGGTTGTCACACAAGATGTCAACATCCACATATTCGGAAACACGCCCTCCTTTCTCTACAATCTGCGGGATGACACCGATATTCATCCCTCCAGCATCATGCGATGCTTTCGCCACACATTCCATCAGTCCACAGTTCACACCACCATAGACAATCGTATGGCCTTGTTGTGCGGCCCATCGTCCTAACTCCTCCGTCAAAGCGAAGAAGTCCGAGTCAATATGGTCGTTAGCAGAACAAAAGATACAAATCTTCATTGTTTCGTTAATTTTGGGCGGTTTCAACAGGAATAATTTTAAAGAGCTTGTCACTGGGACGTACCTTTTCCGGCACTTTGATGCTGACACGCGTACCCTGTTGGGCAGTCTGAACCGCCTGTACGTCGTCATGAATCTCATCGACGGTGACATATAGCGCTCCTGTCGTCGGACCAGTAATCAGCATCTTGTCACCCACGCTGAAGGTATCGGCCTCAACAGTAAACTCAGCAACGCCCAAACGGGAGAAGTATTTAACGCCCTTACCGATATATTGTTTGCGCTCTGTCGCGTTGGAACCGTAGTTTTTGTTCCATTCGCCCAAGAGTTGTCCTTGATAGTAGCCATCCCAGAAGCCGCGATTGAATACCGTTGCCAGTCGCTCGTCCCAAGCATCCTTCTTCTCTTCGGTAAAAGATCCTTCGAGTACACTTTGGATGGCTTCCTTGTAACACTGTACGACAGTAAGCACATATTCAGGTCCTCGGGCGCGTCCTTCTATCTTGAACACCCTAACGCCAGCACGCATCATTTTATCGATGAAACGGATGGTTTTCAAGTCTTTGGGCGACATAATATACTTGTTGTCTATCTCCAGTTCCGTTCCTGTTTCGCGGTCTGTGACAATATACGAACGGCGACAAATCTGCATACAGGCACCACGATTAGCCGAACGTCCCGTATTGTCGAGACTCATATAGCATTTGCCGCTGATGGCCATGCAAAGAGCCCCGTGACAGAACATCTCAATACGCACCAGCTCGCCTGAGGGACCGCAAATGTGCTGTTCCTCTATCTGCCGATAGATATCTGCCACCTGTTCGAGTTTCAACTCTCGCGCCAGCACAACCACATCAGCAAACTGGGCATAAAACTTCAGTGCTTCAATGTTAGAGATGTTCAACTGTGTGGAAAGATGCACCTCCATACCCTTCTGTCGGCAATAGGTCATCACGGCGATGTCACAGGCAATCACTGCCGTAATCTTCGCCTCCACAGCGGCATCTACGATTTGGTGCATCAACTCGATATCCTCACCATAGATGATGGTATTCACCGTCAGGTACGACTTCACTCCGTGCTCCTTACACGTTGCAGCAATCTCACGCAGATCGTCAATGGTGAAGTGGTTGGCAGAGTGTGAACGCATGTTCAGTTGCTCCACTCCAAAATAGACGCTACCAGCACCAGCTTTCAGTGCGGCAATCAGCGAATCGCGACTGCCCACAGGCGCCATAATTTCAAAATCTGTTATCTTTTCATTCATTTCGGCGACAAAATTACGAAATATTTCTCAATTATTTCGTATCTTTGCACCAGAAAACGAATAATAATAGTCAGAAAGGATATGAAGAAGGGGTTATTGTTGTTTCTATTGATGGTAAGCGTTGCTTTAAGTAAAGCAGCTCCAGTGGTTCTCATTGAACAAGGCGGTTGGCTGGAAAGCAGTTATGTCACTTGGCAGAAGACCAGTGGTCTGACCTATCATGTCTATATAAGTCCTGCCTCGACGGAATCGTGGACGAAATTAGACGACGAATTGGTACGTGAGTATACTGACTATGGACGGGCTGACGCCTTAGGTCTCCAGGCTGGAGCTTACCAATTTAAGGTTGTTCCCGTCAATAATGGAACAGAGGTGGTTTCCGACGCTACTATCTCGCCAATCATTGATGTCAAGGCCCATAATCGTGAAGGCTTTGCCCACAAGCAGGCCGGTACGATGGGCATTGGAGCCTATAATAACGATGGTACGCTGAAATCGGATGCCCGCGTGATATATGTCTGGGCCGGGAATGCGAAGACCGTTTCCTTGAAGGTCAAAAAAGATAAGAAAGGCACAGAGGCTACATACACAGGCCTACAGGACATCATCTACGGCTATCAGAAGGGCGACGAGAACGGCAGTTACGACCAACGTCCGTTGTGTGTCCGCATTATCGGTACTATCCGCGATACAGATATGGACTCCTTTGGCAGTTCGGAGGAAGGCCTGCAGATTAAGGGTGCTAAAGAATACCAGAAAATGCACATCACTATCGAGGGTGTGGGCAACGACGCTACCATTTGGGGCTTTGGTTTCCTCCTGCGCAACTCAGCGTCTGTAGAACTCCGCAACTTCGGTATCATGCTTTGTATGGACGACTGTGTCAGTATTGACACGAAGAACGAGATGATTTGGGTACACAACCTGGACTTTTTCTACGGCAAGCCAGGAAGTGCCAGCGACCAGAAGAAAGGCGACGGTACACTCGACATCAAAGGCCACTCGCGCTGGTGTACCTTCTCCTATAACCACTTTTGGGACTCGGGCAAATCGAGCCTTGGAGGCATGAAGAGTGAGTCAACGACCGATTATAATACTTATCACCACAACTGGTTTGACCACTCTGACTCCCGTCATCCGCGTATCCGCACTATGTCGATGCATATTTATAACAACTATTTCGACGGCAACTCAAAATACGGTGTGGGTATGACCTATGGAGGTTCCGCCTTTGTGGAACAGAACTATTTCCGCCATTGCAAATATCCTATGCTGATTTCCAAACAGGGAACTGATGCCAAAGGCAGTGGCACGTTCTCAGGCGAGAATGGTGGCGTCATCAAATCGTACGGCAACGTTATGATTAACGCTCAGAGTCTGGTAACCTATCAGCAAAATGCTTCGTCGTGGGATTGCTGGGAGGCCAGCGAGCGTAATGCCCAGGTTCCTGTTGATGTGGTGGCAAAGGCTGGTGGTACTGGCTATAACAACTTCGACACGGATGCTAGTATCATGTACGACTATACGCCAGACGCAGCCAATGACGTTCCTGATATTGTGACTGGAACCTATGGCGCAGGGCGCATGCAACACGGTGATTTCCAATGGACCTTCAACAATGCCACGGAGGACACCAGCGACGAGGTTATTCCTCAGTTGAAGACTGCCTTGGAGAATTACCAATCTCCATGGGTGGGTTTCTTTTCTGGCACGACAGCTATCCGCGAGATAACTACCGACACATCAAAAGGCGGTCCCCTATATGACCTGCAAGGCCGTCAGATCAGCCTGCCCAAGAGTGCTAACATCTATATCCAAAACGGCCATAAAAGAATCTATAAATGAAGTGGAGTTCTTTCCTGCTCTTGACTGCCCTGCTCATGGTGAGTGCCTGCGGTCGTAAGCAACAGCATCAGTTTACCCATGACGTGCTGTTGCCTATGACGCCAGTCAAAGATCAAGGGAAGACGGAACTCTGCTGGGCCTATGCGATGCTGGCTACCATCGAGATAGAACACATCCTGAGAGGCGACTCCGTCAATCTTTCGGCAGTGTACATCGGACGCAAGCTGAAACATTATCAGGAGTCCTTTGCCAATGCTCCTTCTTCCCAGCGCGCAATGGGGCAGACGCTGCTCAACATGATTCAGCGCGAGGGCATTGTAGGATATGATGTCTTGCCAGACGACGCTACCGACGACCTGCCAACACCCCAATGGGTCTTTATGCTGGGCGCACGATACACGCCTCAGGAGTTTGCCCATTCCGTCTGTGCGCCAGACGAATATCTCGCGCTGACCTGCCAGCCCGACTCCCCCTATTATAATAAGGTGGAAGTCGTTGCGCCTGACAACTGGGAACACAACCGTCTGTTCAACCTTCCCCTCGACACCCTTCGAGCCCATATTGACAAAGCCCTGAAGAACCGCCATCCTGTCTGTTGGGAAAGCAAAGGTCACGCAATGGCGATTGTGGGTTTGGCTCACGACGAGAACGGCAAGCCTTACTACGTGATGAAGAATTCGTGGGGAACGGATCGTCCCTACGATGGGCTGGTATATATGTCCGTCCGCAAGATGTGGAAGGATATGCTTGCCGTCTATCTGACGAAAGACGCCTTCGACGACAAAACATGCATAACAAATAAACCATAACTCCGTATGAAAAAGACTATCTTATCCATTCTGGCACTGTTTGTGTGCTCCGTTTGTAATTTACAGGCACAAACGTATCCTCCCAAGGATACTGATACTCCTCAGTTTGAATTCGCCTTGCAATTAAGGGTAACATTGGGCGAGACGTACAGCATCCAAAACACCCAGCACGGGCGTCGCACGGTAATTCCCATTACTGGCGGAACCTTCGAGGGCCCGCTGTTGAAGGGTACCATCCTGAACGGGGGAGCCGACTACCAGCTGGCCAACGCCGACAACCGCACAGAACTGGAGGCCATCTACAGCATCAAGACGGACGACGGCATCTACATCCACGTGCGCAATCGCGGCATCATCTGTAATGGTAAGGATGCTGAAGGTAAACCCTCGTTCTACTTCAAGGCTGCACCCCAGTTTGAGGCACCAGCTGACAGCCGTTACGGTTGGCTGAACAACTCTCTCTTCGTCTGTGCGCCCGAGTGGTCACAAGAGTTCAAAGGCATTGTCCTCAATGTCTGGCGAGTAAAGTAAATTCCCCATAGTTTTTCCACATCAACAATATGAAACGTCAGTTCTTTAGCCTTTTCTTCATCCTCATGGCGGCAACTGCCATGTGGGCTGCTCCTGCCCTGCGCGGACCCTTTACCGTTACTCAGGCCGATGGCACGCTGCTAACCGTCAAACAGTTTGGCGACGAATTCTTTCACTGGACTGAGACTGCCGACGGCACGTTGGTAGTCCCCACGCGTCAGGGATATTTCGTGGCTGTCATTGATAACAAAGGTGAACTGACGGCTTCTGATGTGCTAGCTCATGAAGCCCAGCTTCGTAGTAGCAAGGAACAACAGTTGGTCAATCAACAGGCTATGCGTCGCGTCTTGTTTCACCAACAGGGACAACGGGTGCAAGCAGAACGGCGCGCGATGAGCATCTCCACTAGTAACAAGTATTTGCCGCATTCGGGCTCGCCTCGGATACTGACCATCCTGGCTGCCTATCAGGATGTTGACTTCATCGTTAACGAGCCAAAACTGGCCTTCGACCAGTATCTGAATGGCGATGAAATCGTGGATTTTGGCAACAACAACACCCTGCAACTGTGTAGCGTCAGACAGTATTTCAACACGTGCAGCAACGGGCTGTTCACACCCCAGTTTGATGTGGTCGGTCCCGTCAAGCTGCCTCAGGATATGGCTTACTATGGGGGAACGAGTGCTACTGGCAGCGACGACAAATTCTACCAGTTGTGCATGAACGCCTATCAGGCTGTAAAAGACTCCGTGGCCGACTGGTCGCTCTACGACAACGATAAAGACGGCAACGTGGAGCTGGTATGCATCATCTTTGCAGGCTATGGTCAGAATCAGGGTGGAGAAAATAATACCATCTGGGCCAAGGCCTCCAGACCAAACATAGCGATTGACAACGACATGAGGATTTCGTTCTTCAACTGCTGTTCGGAGCTCTTCAATCCTGCCAAGACTGCAACCTACGACTACTCGCAATATATCAACGGCACAGGTACCTTTATCCACGAGATGTCGCACTGCATGGGACTGCCCGATCTCTATCAGACCACTGGCGACTACGCCAACAATCAGGGCATGGACTCGTGGAGCATCATGGACTACGGACTCTACAACCGTAATGGTTTTGCACCGGCCCCCTACAATGCCTGGGAACGGGAAGTGATGGGCTGGAGCCTGATGGAACCTATCAGCGCTCCTACGCAGGTCAACCTGCTGAAGCCATGGGAGGATGGCGGAACGGCATACAAGATTGTCAACAGCAGCGACGACAACGAGTATATCGTCATGGAGAACATCCAGAAACAAGGGCTCAACAAATATGCCAAAGGTCATGGGCTGTTGGTTTACCACGTGGCCTATCCCTCTTCGGAAATAAATATGACAGACCATCCGAACAATACGGTTGGTCATCCAGCCGTTGCCGTAGTACCAGCCAGCGGACTGATCATCAACACGGGGCTTGCAGGAAACAACAAGCAATACACCCGTGCAGAATGGACGGCCAGCGTAGCCAGTTCCCCTTTCCCTGGAGACAGCGCTGTGACCGAACTGACCCTTCAGCAGGAGTTACCCAACTACGTATTCTATAGCGGCGACCCTCTGAACGTCGAACTGCATAACATCACCGAAAGCGAAGACGGCAGTGTGTCCTTCGATTTCGTTGAAGCTCCCGCCTCAGGCATTTCGACGTTGAAAGTTAAACGTGGAACATCGAACGACAATAGCTATTATATACTGGATGGCCGCAAGGTCAATGGTCAATCGTTAAAGAAGGGCATCTATTTACATCAAGGAAAAAAGATAGTCATTCATTGATATTATATCATCTGATAGCATTCCTGGTAGTAGCCATCTGGGGCACAACGTTTGTGTTCACCAAGCTACTGCTGATGGCTGGACTAACTGCAGCCCAGATATTTGTGTTGCGTTTCATCATTGCCTACGTGATGCTTTTGGTCTATGCGCTGGCGAAAACACACTTTCGGCTGTTCACCTCCACGTGGAAGGACGAACTATTGATGGTGGGACTGGGAGTGACGGGCGGCTCGCTGTATTTCCTGACAGAGAACAGCGCTATGATTTATACGACCACCACAAATACATCATTAATCGTCTGCCTTTGTCCGCTCTTCGCGGCCTTGTTTGCGGCCCTGTTCTTTCGTTCCCAACGCCTGCACGGCATTCAGATTGTGGGCTCGGTAATGGCTGCCATTGGTGTCGTCATTGTGGTGCTTAACGGCCATTTCGTGCTCCACCTCTCGCCATTGGGCGACTCGCTGGCCTTTGCCGCCTGCCTGTGCTGGGCAGTGTATTCGCTGTTGATGATACCAGCCATCAAACGCTACGACATTTTGTTCATCACTCGCAAAGTGTTCTTCTATGGGCTGCTCTCGATGGTTCCCTACTTCCTTTTCCGGCCTGAAGTGCCTTCGCTCAGTTTGCTCATGCGCTCCGACGTCCTGTGGAACCTGCTGTTCCTGGGTTGCGTTGCCTCCACGTTCTGTTACTTTATCTGGAACTGGGTCATCAAAAAGCTTGGAGCAGTCACCGTCACCAACTACGTCTATTTCAACCCCGTCGTCACCGTCCTCTTTGCCTGGATGGTCCTCAACGAACGCATCACCGTCTATTTCCTCATCGGCACCCTACTCATCCTTACTGGCATGTATTTCTGCAATAAGAAAGGGTGAATAACAAAGAATACTCCAAAAGTAATTTTGAATACTCCAAGAGTATTTTCAATTTCTCCGAAAGTATTATTTTTCTTTTTTACTATAAATCCTAAATATCTAAACTTCTAAACTTCAAAAGCTTTCAGTTTCTCAGGAAAATTTTGCGCCCTGCCCAGAGAAATAATATTCCCTGCCCAGGGAATTCTGGTATTAATGCCAACAATTGCTACCATTAATGCTAACAATTGCTACCATTAATGCTCAAATACATTTGGCTGTTTGCGCTTTTTTTCGTACCTTCGCAGGCGAAATGGCAAACGAAACTAGCAACACGACCCTGAAACGACAACTGAAAGTGCTCACCATCCCGGTATTCATCGAGATGGCGCTGGTGATGCTGTTGGGTGCCGTGGATACTGTGATGCTGAGCCGCTATAGCGACAATAGCGTGGCTGCCGTGGGACTGGACAATCAGCTCATCTCGCTGGTATTCCTCGTCTATCAGTTTTTCTCGATGGGTGCGGCCATCCTTTGTGCGCAGTATATCGGGGCGGGACTGAGGAAGCGGCTGGTGCAGGTCGTGGGTATGGCCCTCGTCGTCAATCTGCTGGTAGGCCTGACTGTCAGCGCCTTGCTATTCTTTTATGCCGAGCATTTGTTGCTGATGATGGGCCTGCGTCCGGAACTGATGGGTGACGGACTGGTATATCTAAGGCTGACGGGTGCCCTGTCGTTCTTCCAAGCCCTGGCGCTGACATTTTCAGCCTCGCTGCGCAGTGCCGACAAGGTCATCTATCCGATGGTCGTCACAGGTATTGTCAACGTGCTGAACATTATTGGCAACTACGCTCTCATCTTCGGCCATTGGGGTTGTCCGCAACTGGGTGTCGAGGGAGCGGCCATTGCCACCGCCGCCAGTCGTGCTGTGGCCATGGTGTTGCTGGCCATCATCCACTTCCGCGTCCATATACCACGCTTCCCGTTGCATTACTTCCGCCCCATGCCCTGGCAGGAGTTACGCAACCTGCTGTATATCGGCATTCCGGCCATGAGCGAGAACATCAGCTACTGTCTGTCGCAGGTGGTCATCACCTATTTCATCAACCAGATCAGCAACGAGGCCCTTGCCGCCCGAGCCTACTGCCACAACATGATCATGTTCGTCTACCTGTTCTGCCTTAGCATCACGCAGGGTGGCGACATCCTTGTAGGTCACCTCGTAGGCCAACCGCGCCATCAGGCGGCCTTTATCTTAGGCAACTATTTCTACCGCTGGTCTATGATTATCACCCTTACAGGCTCGGCCCTCCTTGCCTTGACGGGTCGTAGCATCCTCACCGCGTTCACAGACAACGAGGAAATTATCACCATGGGCATCTGGGTGCTGGTCGTGGACTGGTTCCTGGAAATCGGGCGCACGTCGAACATCTTTGCCGGTAGCACCCTGCGTGCTACGGGTGACACCGTCTATCCCTTTGTGGTGGGCGTCATCTTCCAGTGGACCATTGCCGTGGGCCTGAGCTACGTCATTGGCATCCCGCTGGGCTTTGGCCTTGTGGGCATGTGGGTAGGCTTCGCCCTCGACGAGAATGTCCGTGGTGTCATCCTTGTGCGTCGCTGGCGCTCAGGGAAATGGAGGACAAAAGGCTTCGTGAAAGGCCATAAACCTTGAAAAAGCTCAAATACATTTGGCTGTTTGCGCTTTTTTTCGTACCTTCGCAGGCGATATGGCAACAATTAATGAAATACAAGACGAAATCATTGAGGAATTCGGTGGTTTTGACGACTGGATGGATAAGTACCAGCTGCTGATAGACCTGGGTAACGAGCAGGAGCCGCTGGAGGAGAAGTATAAGACGGAGAGCAACCTGATAGACGGTTGTCAGAGCCGCGTGTGGCTGGTGGCAGACTATGAGGACGGCGTCATTAGATTCAAGGCCGAGAGTGATGCGCTGATAGTAAAGGGTATCGTGTCGTTGTTGATTCGCGTGCTGAGCGGTCATACGCCACAGGAGATACTGGACGCTGAACTTTACTTCATTGACGAAATCGGGTTGAAGGAGCACCTGTCGCCTACGCGCTCTAACGGTCTGCTGGCAATGGTGAAGCAGATGAGGATGTACGCCTTAGCGTTTCATAGTCATCAAGCTTCTTGAGATAGTATTCGCGGAAGTCGCTCCAACGATAATAGGGGGCTATGTCTGTCGGAATGGGCAGCGTAGCCTCTTGTTCGTTGAGTAGCACCTTGAAAACGATATCCTTGTCTTCTGGGTTTTCGCGATAGAATACAAACTGGATGTTGGAGGCCATGGGGAACACAAGACACGCCCACCAGCCGTTGGGTTCGAGAGCCGCGAGGTCGTTGGTCTGGAAATCGAAACCGTTGATACCCAATAGACAAGTCAGTGGCAGCATAATCGTCTCGTGGCCAAAGCGCAATGAGGCTCCTGAGCGTTTCAGGCGCAGACAGCTGTCAGCCTCGTGAATCATTTGGCGCAACAGGTAACGCTGGCTATAGGGTTGGTCACCTCCGTTGAGGAGCGAGGGACCATACATGATGTACCACCACGCATTCTCGCACTGCCAGAAACAGTGGATATCCTCGTAAGTAAAGAGGTCGATAAGCTGTGAACGCTCGCTCATACGGGTATTCTGCTGGATGAGACCCGACAATATCAAATAGTAGTTCAACCATTGTTCTCCGTTTCTCGGTTTGAGCTTGACAACGAAGTCGTCAAGGACTTTCCGTGCTGCGTCCACATCGGTGAAGAGCATCTCCATCAGACGATAGTTGCTAATGAGCGGCTCACAAAAAGCATTGAAAACCTTCTGGGTTTCAGGTGTCTCCATCCGCTTGCGTAACAGGGTGTCCTGATGATTCATATACCACATATCCTGTTTCGAGGCCCGCATGGTGACGTCCAAATCTGGGTTGAGAGCCACCAGTTGCTGGACGGCGGCACCCATCGAGAGCACACAACGGGGGACGGTAGTGCTGCGGGCGTCGATGTATGCATCGCCACTGAACACCTCAGGGAAACGTTCCACCATGCGACAGGCTATCTGGCGGTGCTGGCGCTTGCCCAGTCCTGTGAGGTCGCCCCAGCATCCCTCAGAGTCATTGATGATATAGCGTAGTTCGCGCAGGGCGTCCTTGCCTGTTTGGGTGAGCAGTTCCAAACTGTCTGTCTTGCAAAGCATCCGATACGGAATGTCGTAGCCCTTGCGATTGCTGAGATAGCGCGAACCGTGACGGCCGTAATGGCTGATATAGAAGGGCTTCTTACCTTGTGGCGCAGGAGTCAGCGCAGGCAGTGTGCTGTCAGGATAGATGCAGTAGTTGCTGGCCGAGAAATTACGGTTCTGGCGAATCTTTTCGAAAGCCGACAACGCCTTTCCCTCTGACTTGTTTACCTGTCCCCACGCCGAAAGCGTCAGGAGCACTACCGCGAGGACGGAAATCCACCTTTGACCTCTTTTATTTGTCATACGCATCAAGTTTGTTCAGATAGTACTTGCGGAAATCGTTCCAGCGGTAGTAGGGCCCGTCGAAGCTCTTCAGCGGCAAGTGGACCTCTTTTTCGTTGAGCAGTACCTTGATCACCACGTCTGTATCGTCAGGACTGCTGCGATAGAAGATCATCTGGAGGTTGCCCGCCATCGGAATGACCTTGTAGTTGACCCAGCCTTTGCGGTCGAGCGATTCAAGGTCGTTGGTGGCTAATTCGTAATTATCAATTTCCAACAGGCACACCAATGGCAACAGCATCGTATCGTGACCATAGCGCAAATGGGCGCCAGGCTGTTTCAGCTGGATGCAACTGTCAGCGTCGTTGATGATTTTCCGCAACAGGTTCCGCTGACTATAGGGCTGCTCGCCACCACTCGTCGGGCAGAAGCCACAATTGACATACCACCAAGCATTGCTCTTCTTCCAATGGTTATACAACTCGTCGTCGGTAAACAGGTCGTAAAGCGTCATCTGCAGGGTGAGGCTGGTGCTTTGCAGGCTGCTGGCAAGTTCGAAGAGATAATGGTCTAGTTTGCCTGCATCAATGTGCTGACGGACATATGCCGTATCGTTGAACAGCGACTGCATCAGTCGGCTGCTGGTGTCGTAACGCTGGTTAAAGTCGTTGAGAAGTGCCTGTGTGGCCGAATCATTTCTCATAGCCTCCAAACGAGGATCAGACTGGCACAGGTAGTACATGTCGCGCTGTGTGGCGTTATGATGGATAAACACCTTGGGACACATGCGGGAAAGCTGCATCATGGCGTTCTCCATTGACAGGAATACACGAAGCACCATCGTACTACGGGCATCAACATCCACCCCGTCGGCAAAGACCTCAGGAAACCGATCCACCATACGTCGCATAATCTGCTGGTGTTGCAGAGCACCCAGACGCGTCAGTTCGCCATAACGGTCGCGAGCATCCTTGCGGATGATGTCCAGCCTTTGCAGTACGTCCTTGCCTAATGGAGTCAGTTTACCCAGACTGTCAGCCTCAGCCATCGTCTCGTAGGGAGCCTCGTAATCATTGACCCCAATAAGATAGCGTGAACCGTGACGTCCGTAGTGACTGATATAGAAAGGATGCTTACCCTCAGGAGCAGGCGTCAGTTTCAACTGCGTAGGTCCTGGGTAAGCCAAATAGTTGCCGGCTGAGCAACGAATGTTGTCGCGAATTTCTTCGCGAATATTCTGTGCCGCAAGGCCTATAACTATCACCGTCAAGACCAAGCTCAGCAAGATTTTTCTCATAAGTTCTTTCAATTTGTGTGCAAAATTAAAAAATAATTCGTATATTTGCAAAATAAAAACCAAAAAAAGTCAGAATATGGCAACAAAACAACCTTGGCAAGACGACTATTGGCTGTTGCTGATGCAACAATACCTGCGCAAACCGACGGGTATGAAGCCAATCTATGACCGCGAAATGGTGAACCTCAGTCTGGAACTGCACATCCATCCGGAAGTGCTTCACGACAAGTTAGGCGACATAGGCCGCCTGCGTACTCCTCGCATAGAACGCATCTGGAAAGAATATGGTCAGAATCCGCGTCGTCTGAGCCGTGCTGTCCAACTGTTGCGCCAGATGATAGGATTCAATTCTGGAGGCGATTTCTTTGAGGGTGTCGACGTTCAGGAGACCTTTGAGCGCGACTTCCGTCCCCTCAGTGAGGACGAACGTGTGACGCCCATCATGCTGGTGGTGATACTCGACCTCTATTTCCGTCTGACACCTATCACGATGGTTGCTGAGACCCCTGAAGTGCAGGAATTGGCTCGTTTGCTACGCATTCCTGCTAAACTGGTGGTAGAGATATTGGACGTGTTCCAACACTGTGATCCTTATCTGCGCCGTCGCGATGTGACATTCCATCCGCTGTTGCTGCCTTGCCAGCAGATTTGGCAACGCTATGGCAACATCGACACGCGTCAGTTGGCTGACTATGCCGAGCAGCTGAAGGTGTATTTTAAGAATTGAGAATATTTAAACCAATAACAATATGAAAAGAGTAATGATTACAGGAGTTCTGCTCCTTTTAATGGCATCAACAATGAGTGCACAGACGAAACTACGTGCCGACAATATCGACGAAGTATTGAAGGCGATGACGATTGAAGAAAAGGCCAAACTGATGGTTGGCGGTGCTAACAATTTCTTTGGGGCGGGAGCTGTCGTAGGCGGTGAAGCTGATCTGGTGGCAGGTGCCGCTGGCACAACACCCCGTATCGAACGTCTGGGGATTCCTGCAACGGTACTCACCGACGGTCCTGCCGGAGTGCGTATCGACCCCACTCGTGAGGGTACGACACAAACGTACTATGCTACAGCCTTCCCCATTGGTTCGTGTCTGGCTTCGACGTGGAATACAGAATTGGTCAGCAAGGTTGGTGAGGCTATCGGCAATGAGACCAAGGAGTATCGCTGTGACGTGATTCTTGGTCCAGGCATGAACCTGCACCGCAATCCGCTGTGTGGTCGTAACTTCGAGTACTACAGCGAGGATCCGTTGGTAACGGGAAAGATTGCTGCCGCCTATATCAAGGGCGTGCAGAGTCAGGGTGCTGGTGTGAGTGCCAAGCACTTTGCCGTAAATTCACAGGAAACAGATCGTACAGCTGTCGATGAGCGAGTGAGTCAGCGTGCAGCCCGTGAATTGTATCTGCGTGGTTTTGAGATTGCTGTTCGCGAGAGTAACCCTTGGACGATTATGGCCAGTTATAATAAGGTGAATGGTGAGTTCTCGATGGGTAATCACGACCTGCTGACGAAGATCCTGCGTGAGGATTGGGGCTATAAGGGTATCGTGATGACCGACTGGATTGGTATCCGCAATGGACTGCCCACTATCAATGAGGTTCATGCTGGCAACGACCTGATGGAACCAGGTCAGCCCGCTCAGGTTCAGGAGATCATCGAGGGTGTGAAAAGTGGTAAACTCAGCATGGAGGACGTTGACCGCAATGTGCGTCGTATGTTGGAGTATATCGTCAAGACGCCCAGCTTCAACAATTATCCCTATACCAACAAGCCCGACTTCGAAGCTCATGCAGCCATCACCCGTCAGAGTGCTGCCGAGGGTATTGTGCTGCTGAAGAATAATGGCGCCCTGCCATGGAAAGATGGTAAGATAAAGACTGTTGCCCTCTTTGGCGAGAACTCTTACGACTTCCTTTCTGGTGGTACAGGTTCAGGATGCGTTCATCCGCCATACGTCGTAGATATGCTTACTGGTTTGAAGAATGCAGGTATCAAATCTTCTGAAACGCTTACTGACATCTATCGTAAGTATATTGACTATGCACGAGTAAAATTCCAGGCAGAGCGCCATCCTGCAAAGTGGTTCCAGACGGAAATGATGGGTCAGCAGAAGTATCCTGAGATTGGTATTTCCCCTATTGCTATCGACAAGGAAGTAGCAAGTGCCGACGCTGCTATTATCACCATTGGTCGTCAGGCTGGTGAGGGTATCGACCGCGATATCGCTACAGAGTTCAACCTCGTTCCTGAAGAACAGGCTCTGATTAAGGACGTCTGCAATGCTTTCCACCAGGCAGGCAAGCCCGTAGTGGTTATCATCAACTCAGGTTCTGTCATTGAGACAGCCTCATGGAGCGGCTATCCTGATGCTATCCTCTGTGCTTGGCAACCAGGTATGGAAGGTGGCAATTCTGTTGCCGACCTGCTGACGGGTAAGGTGAATCCTTCTGGTAAACTCACCATGACTTGGCCTCTTGCTGCTACGGACCATCCTTCTACAAAGAGTTATCCTGGCACGATGGACTTCTATACCTACGAGGTGACAAGAGGATACACTGGTCAAGTTGCAGGCTACGACTATACCAATCACGACGAGGACATCTATGTGGGTTATCGTTTCTTCGACACCTTCAATCGTGAGGTGGCCTATCCCTTCGGATTTGGTCTGAGCTATACGACCTTTGAATTCTCGAAACCTGTGGTTAAGGCCAAGGGTAAGGACGCTGTTGAGGTAAGCATCACCGTTAAGAACACTGGCGCTATCAGTGGTAAGGAGGTGGCTCAAGTCTATGTACAAGCTCCCAAAGGCAAACTCGAAAAGCCCGCTCAGGAACTGAAAGCCTTTGCCAAGACACGTGAGTTGCAACCTGGCGAGAGTCAGACACTGACCATGACTATTCCCGTTCGCGACCTTGCCAGCTTCGACGAGGTAGGTTCTCAGTGGCTCATAGAGGCTGGTAACTATACGTTCCGTATTGGCAACTCCAGTCGTAACCTGCCCCTCTCGGCATCACTCACCTTGAAAGAATATACGGAAAAAGTAAACAATGCACTTGCTCCCAAACAGAAGCTTAATTTATTGAAACACTAACAAAATCCGAGGAAGTTCGTCTATATATAAATTAAGGTATAGCAATGATGAAAAGAACTTTCCTTTTGGTGTTACTGGGCTTGGTGGCCTTAGGTGTACAGGCTCAGAAGCTGGTGGAAACCCAGCGACAGTATCTGAGTGGACATGGTTGCGACGATATGGTGCAGTGGGACTTCCTATGTTCGGATGGTCGTAACAGTGGTAAGTGGACGAAGATTGGTGTTCCCTCGTGTTGGGAACTGCAGGGCTTTGGCACTTATCAATATGGGATGCGTTTCTATGGCAAAGCCACGCCAGAGGGTATTGCAGACGAGAAAGGAAAGTATAAGACAGAGTTTATGTTGCCTCAGGAGTGGGCTGGACGTCAGATTCAGCTCGTCTTCGAGGCAGCATTTACTGAAATCCATGTTGAGATAAATGGTCGTAAGGCAGGCAATGGCACCTATCAGGGTGGCTTTACACGGCATACGATAGATGTTTCTGACCGTGTGTTCTTTGGTTCGAAGAAGAACCGCCTGGAGGTTGAAGTACTGAAGGAGAGTACTAATCCGCAGGTGAACCTCGCTGAGCGCAGAGCTGACTACTGGAATTTCGGCGGCATCTGGCGTCCTGTATTCATCGTCAGCAAGCCATCGCAGAATATTCAGCGTGTGGCGATAGATGCCAAGGCTGATGGTTTCTTTACAGCTGATGTCTTCTTGAATCGTGCTGTCAATGGGTCTAAGGTGAGCGTCGATATCATCGATGCCAATGGGAAGAAGGTGGCCACAAGCCCTGCTTATATAATTGCCAGCGACAAGGCCAAGGTGGAGTTTCGTACGGAGAGCCCCAAGCTATGGAATGCTGAACAGCCCAACCTCTATACGGCAGTCTTTACGTTAAAAGACGCTGAAGACAAAACGCTACATATAGAACGCCAGAAGTTTGGTTTCCGCACCATTGAATATCGCCATACCTACAAAGGCGATAAGGAAGATGGTGTGTTTATCAATGGGCAAAAGGTCATCTTCAAGGGCGTCAATCGTCATTCGTTCCGTCCTGAGAGTGGACGTACGCTGTCGAAGCAGAAGAATATCGAGGACGTGCTGCTGATTAAGAGCATGAATATGAATGCTGTCCGCCTGAGCCACTATCCTGCTGACCCAGAGTTCCTGGATGCTTGCGACTCATTGGGCCTCTATGTGGAATGTGAACAGCCAGGCTGGCATTGGGCACACGAAACAATTGTGGGTTCACAGATTGTAGAAGAGATGGTGACGCGAGACGTAAACCATCCTTCGATCATCTTCTGGAGCAATGGCAACGAAGGTGGCTTTAATTACGAACTGGAACCAGTATTCGCGCAGTTCGACCCTCAACAGCGCGTGGTGCTTTATCCTTGGGCTAATCGCAATGGCTTCGAAACCAAGCACTATCGCTCGTGGGGCGAGACAGCAGACTATATGCGCCAAAAGGAGATTTTCATGCCTACGGAGTTCCTGCATGGACTGTATGACGGAGGACATGGGGCAGGCTTGAAGGACTACTGGAAGTTGATGATGAGCAATCCGCGTTGTGCTGGAGGTTTCCTGTGGGACCTGATGGATCAGGCTGTGGTTCGTACGGACCAAAATGGCATCCTTGACCCCGTGGGTAACTTCGGCTCTGATGGTATCGTAGGCTCTCACATGGAAAAGGAAGGTTCATTCTATACCATCCGCGAGGTATGGAGCCCTGTGCAGGTCTTGTATTTCGACAGTGGCGCCTTCACCATTCAGAACTGCTACAACTTCACGAACCTGAAGGACTGCCAGTTCAGCTATAGACTGCTCAAGATGCCTGCCTACGGAGAAACAGATGTCAAGGTCATTAAGGAAGTGAAGCTGCCTTCGCCTGATGCTGCACCAGGTGAGAAAGCACGGCTGAAAATCGAAAGGACAGATGCTGACGTGATAGAGTTGAAAGCCATCGACCCCAATGGAAAGGAGATATTCACGTGGAGCAACAAGCACTGGACAAAGGCAGGCAACTTCAACAGACCCACACTGCGTAAGAATACGCAACAGTACTCGTACACAGAGGACGGCGACCAGCTGTTGGTGAAGAACGGCCCGCGTCAATACACCTTCAGCAAGAAGACGGGAAGGTTGATGGGAGTCTCCGTAGGTGATAAAAAGCTTTCGTTCAGCAATGGTCCCCGCTTTGTAGCTGCTAAGCGTGCTGACCGTTCGCAGGATGGCTTTTATAATCACGACGATAGCAAGGCCTTCCAGAAGAAGACGCAATATACGGAGTATCCTGACCAAGGCGCTTTCGATAGTTTCACCTTTAGTGACAGCACGCTGGTAGTCAACTACCTGCATGGTTCCATCAATACGGTTACTTGGCGTTTCCTCGCTGATGGCGGAGTGTATATGAATGTCGACTATTACTTCAATGGCGTCGTCGACCTGATGGGTATCTGTTTCGACTATCCTGAGACGATGATGAAAAGCAAACAATGGGTGGGCAAGGGTCCCTATCGCGTTTGGCAGAACCGTCAGGAAGGTCCACAGTATGGCCTATGGAAGAACGACTACAACGACCCCATTCCTGGTGAGTCGTGGGAATATCCTGAATTCAAAGGCTATTTCTCGAATGTCAACTGGATGAAGCTGAATACCAGCGAGGGCGCCATCGGTATCGAATTGATGACAGGAAAGGTAGGCGTCTATACGCCTCGTGACGGACGCGATCATATCCTTTACACCTTGCCAGAAACAGGCATTTCTATCCTCAAGGCCATTCCTGCTGTTCGCAACAAGGTAAATACGACAGACCTGAATGGTCCCAGTGCCCAACCTTATTGGAGCAAGGGGAAAGGAAGCATCAGCGCCATCCTGCACTTCGAATGAGTTCTAATCAACGGATCGAACGTATTACATGGATGCTATGAAACGACTAACCACACTCGCTCTTGTCCTGTGCCTCGCGATTTTTTCGCGAGGTAATGACACCACGAAGCCTTGGACTTTCTGGTATTGGATGTATGGTGCCGTATCAGAAGCGGGCATCAAGGCCGACCTGCAGGCGATGAAGGACGTGGGACTGGGTGGCTGTTACCTCATGCCTATTCGTGGGTCACAAGAACGTCCTGAATATCAAGGAACAGCTGATGCCCTGAGTGACAACTTCTGGCGAATGGTGGACTATTCGTTCGCACAAGCTGATTCCCTAGGATTAGAAATGGGCATTCACATTTGCGACGGTTTTGCACTCGCTGGCGGGCCTTGGATCTCACCTGAGGAGTCGATGCAGAAGATTGTCTTCTGCGATACCGTCGTTACTGGAGGTAAGCACCATTTCCTAATGCAAAAGCCTCAACATTATGACAATTATTACGAGGACATTGCGGCTTATGCCATTCCTGTCACTGTTCCCTTGGACTCTCCCAAGGGCTCTCTATCCTATTCCCCTGAGATAACGATAAACGCCAAAGGGGTGTTATGTGCTGACGAACCTTGTTGGATTCAGTACGAATTCGACAAACCTACATTGGTGCGTAACGTCGAGATAGAACCCTCAGGCACCAATATCCAATGTCAGCGACTAACTGTAAAGATATCGCACGACGGGGTTATCTTTCAGACTGTCAAGCAGTTGACGCCTCCTCGTCAGGGTTGGCAAAACACAGATTTCAATACAACCTTCTCCATTCCCCCTTGTAAGGTGAAGTATGTGCGCTTGGAGTGGACACCAGAAGGGACAGAACCAGGTGCCGAGGATTTGGATGCTGCCAAGTGGAAACCCGTTTTGCGACTGAAGAACATCAAGTTTGGCAGTTGGCCACTCATCGACAACTGGGAAGGCAAGGCTGGTTACGTTTGGCGCATTGCCCCAGAGACACCAGATATTGACCTGCCTTACGAGGATTTCCTGCACCCCAGAGATATCAAACCATTCAAGATGCAAGGCGACTACGCTGATGTAGAATTGCCTGAAGGCACTTGGCGCATCCTGCGAATGGGCCACACCTCAACGGGACATACAAATGCTACTGCTGGTGGGGCGAAGGGGCTGGAGTGCGACAAGTTCTCACGTAAAGCTGTCAGCAAACAGGTAGACCGTTGGTTTGGACTCTTCATGAATCGCCCCAACCACAAGGGTGTTAAGTTTCTGCACGTCGATTCATGGGAGTGTGGCTCGCAAAACTGGAGTCGAAATTTTGCTCAGGAGTTTGAGCGCAGGCGAGGTTACGACATCCTCCCCCTCCTGCCCGTCTATGCTGGCGTTCCTATGATAGGGGCAGAGGAGACACTAAGAGACATTCGCAAGACCATCAATGAATTGGTGAACGAAGTGTTCTTCGTCACCGTTGCCCAAAAGGCCAAAGAATATGGTGTGCAGTTGTCATCAGAGAGCGTTGCTCCCACGATGGTTTCCGATGGAATGGAGCATTTTAAGTATGTTGACGTACCGATGGGCGAATTTTGGTTGAACTCACCCACTCATGATAAACCTACCGATATGCTCGACGCCATCAGTGGCGCCCACGTCTATGGCAAGAATATCGTGCAAGCTGAGGGTTTTACTGAGGTACGTGGCGTGTGGGACGAGACACCGGCAAGCATCAAGGCACTACTGGACAGAAACTTTGCCTTGGGCATGAATCGCCTCTTCTTCCACGTCAACACCCACAACCCTTGGCTCGACCGTAAACCAGGAATGACCCTCGATGGTATTGGCCTCTTCTTCCAGCGCGACCAGACCTGGTTCCCTGAGGCTAAGCCTTTCGTGGATTACATCACTCGCTGCCAGACACTACTGCAACAAGGCAAGCCAGTGGTGGATATTGCAGTATATACAGGCGACGAAATGCCCAGTCGTGCGTTGACTCCCGACCGCCTTGTACCTATGCTGCCAGGCTTGTTTGGTGCAGAGCGTGTGGCCTCTGAACGTAAACGCCTGGCTAACGTTGGCCAGCCGATGGAGGAATCACCTGTTGGCGTGCGACATTCCGTTGGAATCGTTGATTTAAAGGACTGGATTAACCCTTTACACGGCTATCAGTACGACTCGATGAACAAGGACGCCCTACTCAATCAACCCTTTAATTATAAGGTGTTGGTCGTCCCACAGTGGGTTCAGCTTTCTCCAGAAGCCAAGAAACGCATAGCTCAACTGCGTAGACAAGGGGTGCTCATCATCGACAAGCCCTACAAGGAAAGCGCTTTCGAAAAAGTTTCACCTGACGTCGTCCTACCTGAAGGCATTGCCTATACCCATCGTACAGGAGAAGGTGAAGATATTTATTTCCTCGCGAACCAAACGGACCAAAAGCAGACTTTCTCGCCCACTTTCCGTGAAAGCAAAGGAAAAGCGGTGGTTTACAATCCCCTAATGGATGAATCGTACGACTATCAAGGCACTATCACGTTGCCTCCTTACGGCTCGCTGTTTGTGAGCTACCAGCAGAGCGAATATTCCCACGCTGGGAATAAAACATTCCCACGCTGGGAACAAAACATTCCCACGCTGGGAATAAATAGCGAGCCCTGGACTGTCTCCTTCCGAGAGGCAGGCTTGACCATCAAGGCCCAGACGCTCTTCGACTGGAGTCAGCATGCAGACGACAGAATACGCTATTTCAGTGGTCACGCGCGCTATACGACGACGTGGAAAATGAAGAAGAACGAGGTTCCTCAAAGGCGTGCTTGGCTATCGTTCCCCAACGTGAAGGATATCGCCCACGTATGGATTAATGGCAAAGATTGTGGCATTGCTTGGACGGCGCCCTACGAGGTGGAGATCACGGGTGTCGTGCAAAAAGGCAAGAACACCATAGAAATCGAGGTGGTAAACACATGGCATAATGCCCTGCGTGGCCTCGATGCTGGCAAGGCGCCCTACGAAGGCATCTGGACCAATGCCAAGTATCGCACGAAGGGTGACGACCTGCTGCCTGCAGGACTATTAGCAGAACCAATGATTTTAAAAGAACAATAATATGAGAAAGCTATTGTGCGCCATATGTGCGCTGATTGGAATAACGGCAAGTGGCAAGGTGAAGCTACCAGCATTCTTTGCCGATAATATGGTGCTGCAACAACAGTCAGAATGTAACATCTGGGGTTGGGCAGATCCTGGTACACGGGTTTGCATTACCACCTCGTGGGATAAGAAATCTTACATGTTGACTGCTCGCAAGGACGGTTATTTTGATGTCAAGGTGAAGACACCTCAGGCTGGAGGTCCTTACTTTATCGGCTTCAAGGACAAAGACCACGTTCTAATTAGCAACGTGATGATTGGCGAGGTGTGGATATGTGCTGGACAGTCGAACATGGAGATGCAGATGAAGGGCTTTAAGCAACAGCCTGTGGAAGGAACGACGGAAGAATTGTTGAATTGCAAAGACTCGCAGTTAAGATTGTTTACCGTTAAGCGCCACGTGTCGCTGACGCCTGAATGGGACGTCACAGGACAATGGAACGAAGCCAACAGTGCCAGCGTGCGCGACTTCTCTGCCACAGCCTATTATTTCGGCAAGGCTCTGCGTCAGATGCTTGATGTGCCAGTAGGGCTTATTTGTACCAGTTGGGGCGGTTCTGCTTGCGAGGCCTGGATGGCCCCTGACTGGTTAAAGGCATTCCCCAAGGTACAACAAATTATCACAGAGGAGGATGTCAAGAAGTTGCAGCAACGTTGTCCTACGGCCCTCTACAACGGACAACTCAAGCCACTCATTGGCTACTCTATGCGTGGAGCCATCTGGTATCAGGGTGAGGATAATGTGCCTCGTTATGATTACTATGCCCCACTGTTAAAAGCAATGGTCGAAGGTTGGCGCAAGGATTGGAAACAAGGCGAATTCCCATTCTATTATTGTCAGATAGCGCCCTACGACTACTCGCTCATTGACTGGAAAGACAGTCAGTATTTGCGTGAACAACAATTGAAGGCAGAATCGATGATTTCGAATGCCCGTATGGCTGTGCTGATGGATGCTGGTCTCGAATATGGCATTCACCCCAGAAAGAAGCGTCAGGCAGGAGAACGTTTGGCTATCCTCGCTCTTTCGAATACGTATGACATAAAAGGTCTGCCAGAGTTCGCCACCTACAAACAGGTAGAGTTTAAGAAAGATACGGCTATAGTCTCTTTCGACAGAAGCAAGGAATGGGTTTACTTCGAACATGGTACTGCTTCCAAGAACTTTGAGGTGGCAGGAAGCGACAAGGTGTTCTATCCTGCCACAAAGGTGTGGGTTTCTCGCAATCGCGTCTATGTGGTTTGTAACGAGGTGAAAAAGCCCATTGCCGTGCGCTATGCTTTCAAAGATTGGGCAGAAGGCGACCTGATGCACGATGGTCTACCTGTATCTTCATTCAGAACAGATAATTGGTAATAATTATGCGAAAACTCATTTGTATAATCTGTATCGTCTGTAGTTTAAATGCTATAGCGCAAACCTCAGTAGCAGGTCTCTTCCCTTTGGATAATAGTGGTCGCTTGGTTTGGAATTTCAATGCTGGCTGGCGTTTCCATCTGGGCGACGTCAAAGGTGCAGAAATGGTCGATTTCAACGACAAATCGTGGGAGGTGGTCTCGACGCCCCATACCGTTCAATTGATGCCTGCTGAGGCTAGTGGCTGTCGTAACTATCAGGGCATTGCCTGGTATCGTAAGCACTTCGTATTGCCTAAGGAATGTGCTGGTCGTGACGTCACCCTCCACTTTGAAGCCATCATGGGTAAGCAGACCATCTACGTCAATGGCCAAAAAATAAAGGAACACGAAGGCGGCTATCTCCCCATCACCATTCCTCTCTCTGGTAGTGTAGGCGACGATTTGGTCGTCGCCATTATGGCTGACAATAGCGACGACAAGACCTATCCCCCAGGTAAGAAGCAGGCACAGCTCGACTTCGCCTATCATGGAGGCATCTATCGCGACGTATGGCTCATAGCGAAAAACAAGGTCGCTATCACAGATGCTCTCGAGGAAAACAAGGTAGCAGGAGGTGGTATCTTCGTCCATTATGCCAACATCAGCGACAAAAGCGCTGAGGTCTTCGTCAATACCGAAGTGCGCAATAACGACTGTAAGCCCCATTCCATCACTATTGAGAATGTCCTTTCAGCCACCGTTCCCGATGGTTCTCCAGCGGGCCAGAAAACAAAACTAAAGCTTCAAGCAGGCGAAACGCGCACCGTCACCCAGCGTTTCCTCGTGAAGACCCCCAAACTCTGGTCGCCAGAGACACCTTATCTATATTATATAGCCACTCGCATCAAAGAGGGTAAGCAATCGCTCGATGGTGGTATTACTCGTATTGGCATCCGCTCTTTCGAATTTGTTCGCACGGATGATGCCCAAGGACGCCAACCAGGCTTCTATCTCAATGGCAAGAAATATCATCAGTTAGTTGGTGCCAATCGTCATCAGGACTTCGCTTATGTGGGTAATGCGTTACCCAATTCTCAGCAATGGCGAGATGCCAAGCGTTTGCGTGATGCTGGCTTTACCATTATCCGTACTGCTCACTATCCACAAGACCCATCGTTTATGGATGCCTGCGATGAAATGGGACTTTTTATCATCGTAGCGACTCCTGGATGGCAATATTGGAACAAGGAAAAAGGTTGGGACGAGAAGGTGCACGAGAATACACGAAATATTATTCGTCGCGACAGAAACCATCCTTGTGTACTGATGTGGGAACCCATCCTCAACGAGACGCGCTATCCTGAGGACTTCGCCCTAAAGGCCTTACAAATCACAAAGGACGAATACCCCTATCCCTATCGTCCTGTAGCTGCTGCTGACGTACATTCCGCTGGTGTTGCAGAACACTACGATGTCGTATATGGCTGGCCTGGAGATGACTTTGCGTCCGATGGTTTGCCCATCGGAGACCCCAAGAAGATCAAGCAATGTATCTTTACGCGTGAATTTGGTGAATTGGTAGACGACTGGTATGCACATAACAACCTCAATCGCGCCTCCCGTTCATGGGGTGAGCGACCTATGCTGACGCAGGCCCTAAGTCTCTACCGTTCGACGCAGGAGTTATTCCATACTACTGGTCAGTTTATCGGAGGTTGCCAATGGCATCCCTTCGACCACCAGCGCGGCTACCATCCTGACCCTTATTGGGGAGGTATCTATGATGCTTTCCGCCAGAAAAAGACCGCGTTTGATATGTTTGAGGCTGTCCTTTCAGGGTTTGTTGCGACTGAGTCACAACAAACAATAAAGCCAATCGTCACTATTGCCCACGAGATGACACAGTTCTCTGAAAAGGACGTTACTATCTTCTCTAATTGCGACTCCGTGCGTTTAACCATGTACGATGGTGAACATTGTTGGACACAACCTGTGGATAAAGGTCTGGTAACTTTCAAAGACGCTTGGGATTTCTTCGAGGCTCGTAACTGGAGCTACACACAAAAAAACTGGCAGAATGTCAAGATGGTCGCTGAGGGTATCATTAATGGCAAGGTAGTATGCAAAAGCGAAAAGATGCCTTCGCGCAGAAGTACCAAGCTACGTCTTTCTGTCGATGAAATGGGCAAAAAACTCGTTGCTGACGGTTCCGATTTCGTCGTCGTTGTGTGTGAAGTGACTGATGATTTAGGTCATGTCCGTCGCTTGGCAAAGGAAGACATCCGCTTTACCATCGAGGGCGAGGGCGAAATCATTGGCGACGCCAATATCAATGCCAATCCACGGGCTGTTGAATGGGGTTCGGCTCCCGTACTGATACGCAGCACCAAACAAGCCGGCAAAATAAAAATAAAGGCTGAGGTGCAATTCCCTGGTATTCATGCGCCCGCTCCTGCCGAACTGGAGATAGAGAGTGTTCCTTACGATGTGCCCATGTGCTATCAGGAATCTAGTGTTTCTAAAGACGCCAGAGCATCTAGAGATTCTAGACAATCTAGAGAATCTAGTCCCTCTACCCTCTCTGACGCAGAGAAAAATAAGCTTTTACAAGAGGTAGAAGCCCAACAAGCAGACTTTGGAATACAAAAATAGGTCTTTAAATTTGCATTTTCCCTCGCTTATTTGTATCTTTCTCCCTTGGAGAAGGTAGGCTTCACCTCGAAAATAAAAGAAAAATGACTTTTTTCTTTGTATTTTGCTCGGTTTGCACTACCTTTGCAGGCAAAAATAAAAAAGCAAGATGAAGAAATATGTAATAGCCGCCCTTGTAGCCTTGACAATGGCTTCGTGCGGAGAGAAGAAATTCCATGTAGAAGGTAACATCACCAACGCCAAAGACTCAGTGCTTTACTTCGAGAATATCGCGTTGACAGGTATAGACGTATTGGATTCTGTGAAGCTGGGTGACGATGGTGCCTTTAGTTTCAGTGGTGCCCAGACAGAAGCCCCTGAGTTTTATCGCCTGCGCATCAGCGACCAGATTATCTCGCTCTCGATAGACTCTACCGAGACGGTTACCGTCAAAGCCGAGTATCCGCAGATGGCATCGAAATATGAGGTTAGCGGTTCTGAAAATTGCCAAAAGATTCAGGAACTGGCCTTGTTGCAGATGGACCTGCAACAGCGTGCCATCAACGTCAGTCGCAACGACACATTAAGTATTGATCAGGTGAACGACAGCATTCTTGCTATGGTGAATGCCTATAAGCAGGATGTGAAGACACGCTATATCTACGCTCATCCGGACAAGGCTTATGCCTATTTTGCCCTGTTTCAGACATTGGGTAATATGTTGCTTTTCAATCCGCGTACCAATCGTGACGACATCAAGGCCTTTGCTGCTGTTGCCACCAGTTGGGACCATCAATGGCCAACAGCTGAGCGCGGTGCTAATCTCCACAATATTGCTATTGAGGGTATGAAGAACGTTCGTATTGCAGATGCCGAAAACAGCCGAACTATCGATCCTTCGAAGGTACAGGAGGCTGGTCTCATCGATATTGCCCTGCGCGACAATAAAGGTCAGATGCGCCACTTAACTGATTTGAAGGGCAAGGTGGTACTGCTTGACTTCCATATATTTAGTATGGACGAGTCACCTGCTCGTATTCTGTTGTTACGCGAACTCTATAACAAGTATAGTGCACAAGGATTGGAAATATATCAGGTGAGCCTTGATGGTGACGAACACTTCTGGAAACAACAGACCGCTGCCCTGCCTTGGATCAGCGTGCGTGACGAGAACGGCATCAATTCGTCAATACTGACCCTTTATAACGTACAAAATG
>JAEEGG010005920.1_pt1 | contig 28804 bp, 22 predicted proteins | sample 9134161 | NCBI WGS metagenome assembly JAEEGG01 (sample SAMN16246543, study PRJNA631951) | gut metagenome | biome: gut microbiome; feature: rumen; material: CR-attached | host: Bos | place: Iran: Karaj | collected 2018-10 | reverse complement strand
GAGCAAAGTCTACAGCCGTATTCTCATCATTCCATGAAACCTGTAAAAAGCACGGAGTGCATCTGGGAGAATACCTTGCATACCTGTTCAGGTATATTGGATTGCATCGAGAAAAATTGACAGATCCGTGTATTCAACCTGAAGAGAGAAATGCAATTCTTGAAAAGGCTATGCCTTGGAATTTTAAGAAGGTCTAAACTGGTATTTTAGACCTAATACGAAATAGTTAAACAGTTTTCAAGTTCAAAACAATCAAGGACAGTCAGTGATAAACTGATTGTCCCTTTTCGTTATTTCACAAAAATCAAATAGTTGAATAAAAACTACTCAGCATTATCACAAGGAATATAGTTTGCACTAAGGATAAAATTACAGATTCTATTAGCAGCCTTTTCAGTTGCAACGTCTATATCATCAAGTAGCCAACTATCTTTCGGATAAGAACTAAGTGCCGAAGCAATTTGATACTTACTTTGTTTATATCCTTTATATTCCTTTCGACTGTTTGTAAATATTAGATTATTCTTTTTAATTTTGAAATTATCTGCACTAATGTTATTGTTAATTGTAGTTTCTAAAAGAATTTTATTCCCTAATTTTTCAAGATAATCCAAATAGTCTTCTTCTTTAATAACATAAATATCAGCAAGCTGATTATCTTTACTTTGAGGCATAATATGTTCAATATTAATTTGAGAGGAATACCTATCAATGTAAAACGTAAGATTTTTTTCTTTCGCAAACAAATATTCATTTAAATAAACTAACTTATCATCCCTATAATCAAGCAAAGCTCCCTTTAAATCATCATCAAGGCAATTTTTAACGATTCTACTAATCTGCTCACTAAACTTATCTAATATAGTAGTAATGCTATCATTTTTAACAACCATATCATTAACTTGGAAAAGAAACACTTTAAACTCAGAACTTGAATAAGTAAAATCTACAAGTTCTAATAAAGTGAACAGTTTAATTAACGACTCAGCGAAAGGCAAGATCTCTTTATCCAAATCAAAAGAAACTAAAGTTTCACTATCATTTTGATTAATTGTATCACAAATTTGATGATTATCTAAGTTTATATTAGACTGTCTATTTTTTATAATATTATAGAAATAGGATGCCAAGAATAAATGAGCATTATTATTCATTTTAAGTAATAATCGAATAACAGGCAAATCCAACAAAAATTCCCATATTTTTTCAAATATAAGCAGATTCTTAGAAAATGGTATTGGAGCACAGAGTAGTGCTTTATTGATCATTGTATAATAATTTCTCAAACCTGGTGTGGAAACTTCAGTACAACTTTTGTTTGTTATGAATGTCTGTACTGCCCTATCATGATACATAAATTGCTGTAAAAGAGATGTTACAGAAAAATAACCTGACAAGGTATTTTCTGTTCCAACTATCACTTTTTTCCAATTTTCTTGAAATTTAGTTTTCTCTGTGATATCAGTACATTTTGAGTAGGCTAATGAACAAATTACATCAGCATCTTCAAGAGGGCATCCTTTTGAATTTAATGAATTAAAAATTGCAACAGCCTGATTTATATTATTGCTTGAAATCTGTATTATTTTACAATCATCTAATAACGTAGTAATGAATTTGGATAAATAATCTATCCTTTTATCATTATTATCAGTAAAATTTTCATCCAATTTTTTATTTATATTGTAATAGAAAAATTTAAGATTTCTAAAGAAATTTGTATATTTATTATCTTTCTTTTTGTAAGGGATTTTTTTACATACAGATTCTGCTTCATTAAATCTCACAGCTCCAAATATATTTTTCCAATCATCAAAATCCGTTTCATTCATTGACTCGTTACATAATACGCTATTTGCTTTAGTATATGTAAAATTTTTTATAAATTGATTAATATCCCCTTTGTCTATTTTGTACAAAACACAAAGAACTTCTTTTAATCGATCTTTTATCTTATCATTACAATCCTCGTTTAAAACATTAGACTTGGATTTATAATCTTCTAAAATGAAATGAAGAGCTTTCAACAATAATAAAAAAGTTGTTGTTCTCTGCTGACCATCAATTATCAATTGATAGTTGCTTTCATTTACAGTTATTAAATTTCCAAAAAAATACGCATCATAATCATTTCCATTGTTTTCTATATAGTCGAATAAATCCTCTAACAATTTATCACAGTGTTCCTCAGTATTCCAAGAATATGCTCGCTGGTAACTTGGGATTTTAAATTCTTCATCTTTTTTTAGACTAAGGTAACTTTTAATATCTTTTGCCTCGGGCTTCATATCTATAGTGTTAGGCATTTTTATCCTTCTTTTGCAAATGATTGATGAATAACAATAGTTGTACATAGAATGTGTTGTACATATGAATCTAAATAAATTATACATTTAAATATACAGAATGAAGCGGATCAACCTCACAATTTTCATAACAGCAATTCAGTAAAGACTTACTATGTCTATTAAGACATGTTCAACAAGTCAGTCATCACTAATGAAAAAGAAGAGTGTTTGAAATAAAGTTTTAGAAATCAAAACGGGAGAATCAGTAACACAGGAAAAACCGTCAGATCTGTAGCAATCAACCCAATGACAACAAGTCCCAGAAATATCACAGTCAGGATATAATCCGGACCATCAAGTCGTCTTCCGGAGATTACAGACTTCATGGCACCATAAACCGAAAAATACCGGATAATAAGAGCTACAGTAATCACCGATGTCACATTAAAGGTAAAAAGAAAAATCAGGGAACTCCATGAAGACAACAGCGAAAGAGTCACTGCAAGACAGGATCCGGTGTTAATGAGAGCAGCTATTCTGATCCTTCTGACAAGTTCACAGTAACCATGACTGTCTGCACTGCTGAAAGTCCTGATACACCGTCCTGCAGCAGAGGCACAGGCAAGAGAAAAGCCGCCGATTACTACCGCCGGAACACTTAACAAAACGCTTACCGCAAACAGAATCTGACGACCGGTGTTTCGCATCCTGTTAAAAAGTTCACCGTATTTCCTGGCCAAACCTTTTACGCTGTCCGTAGTGTAGTCATCAAGATCGAGAAAATCCTTAAAGGAGGCAATGGCATCAGTAATCATCCCTGTCAGAAAATCATACAGGTTTGAAAGGAGATGAATGGAGAATATAAGAAGAAAAGCAAAACCTGCGACAAGACAGATGCATACCAGAAAGAAAGAGTACATATGCAGTTTCAGAACAGAAAGACTCTTTTTTGCTCCTGCAACAGCCTCCTCTGAATATTCGACGACATCAGAAATCTGTACATCACTGCCCCGCCGAACCCTGCCGGCATCAGAACCTCTGCATGCCACAGCATTTTGTGCATTATACTCAGAAACAGCCATACCGCCAGAATCACACGAATTCACAGATCCAGAATTCTGATCACAGGGAACAGGCATGCTACTCGAATCAACGCCTCGTTCGTCAGCCGGATCCGAATTATCAGAATTATCCGGATTTTCTGAACCTTCCAAACTGCCAGAACTACCGGAACTTCCTGAATTTTCTGTATTTACAGAAAATTTCCCGGTTTCGTCACTGTCTGAAGAAATGTTCTTCTGATCTTCAGAATCAGTGCCGGATATATCAGAAACGCAGGCAGTATTTTCAGCAGTCTTCTCTCTTTCAGAAATGTCCTGCACATCAGTTTCAGTCTCTGTTCCTATTCGGGTTTCTATTTCAGACCCCTTTGCCTGACCAACATCAGTCTTTGCCTCTAAACCTGTCTCTGCCACAATTTCTGTTTCGGACTCTGTTCCTGCCTCAGACTCTGCCTTTGCATCCAGCCATGCATCAGTCCCAGCTTCTGTTTCAAACACATTTAAGACATTTCCGTCTTTTTCAGATACAGACGGAGGATCCGCACCAGCAGAAGCATCACCGAAATCCAAAGAATACTCAAAATTGTCAGATTTCTCATTATCGGAAGTTCTCTCTATGCTGCAAGAGCTCTCAATATTGCAGGATTTCCCAATACTGCCGGATTTTTCAATATTGTCCGATTTCTCCATATTCTCCATAAAACCAAGACTACCCGTTTACACTTTCTTCCGTGCAGTTATCAATCCCGGCATAGCCGGCCACGATCCTGAAATCCTCATCACTGAACATAGATTCGTTGTTTTTCATAACATTATAAAGGAGTTTCATTCGCCACGCTGAATAAATAATGGTCGGTGTATAGAAGCTTTTACGATCCTTACGTAAAAGCCATAGAAAAAGATCAGTCTGCTGCTTTCTGGAGAGAATCTCAACCTCAGAAATGCCGTGTTCTCTGCAAAAACCTTTAATGGCATCCACAAACTCTATGTATACAGATGCATATTCCTGAGGAACAGTAACAGGTTCTGTGCTGATACCGGTAGTATCAATATTGTTGTTGTTGAGTATTCTGATCACATCAGAGCCGTATTGTTTTACAGCTCTCCAGTGCATTCCCGCCTTGACCAGTCCGGTCGGCTCTCTTATGCGGATCTGACATAAATTTGGAAGAATATCCTTTCGAATTACCTGCTGAATGGGAACATTAAATTTATGAGCAGTATCGTACCTGTAGGCAACAAGAGCTCTGAGTCTTGCCAGCTCCTGCAGACTCATTTTTCCTCTGGCATACCTGAGATATTCGGTATCAGGATCATAGGGAGTGAAAATTTTCCTGGTTACGTAATCAATCTCCTGCCGGTAAATTTCATAATTGCCTTTTTTGTCCATGTCACTCATCATGATCCGGTACAAATCGAGAAGATAATACACATCCATGGCGGCATATCTTATCTGATCTTCATTCAGAGGTCTCTGCAACCACGTACTGAGTGTCTGATCCTTCAGAAGTTCCGCACCGATAAATCTTTTAACTGTATCGGCAAGTCCCGCTTTCTGCGTCAGACCGAGAAACGAAAGCATCACCTGCAGATCATCAACCCGTGCAGGAATTTTACCTGCACAGTAGTGGATCAGTTCCAGATCCTCATGCATGGAAAAAAACACAAATGTTGCACTGGAGGAAACAAACGCTTTCCAGAAAATATCCCTCTCTTCCTTATCAAGAGTGACAACATCCACAAGATAAAAGCTCTCGCCGTCATACAGCTGCACAAGAGCCGGCAAAGGATAAAGAGTATCCATTTTTACAAACTCGGTATCCACAGCCAGAAGATCCTTTTCCTGAAGGATCTTTACAAGTCCGGTCAGTTTATCCCTGTTGTCAACGTAACAGGTAGGAACATCAACAACATTCATACTAAGCAAACACCTCCAGTTTATTGTCCGTTTGCAGTTCCGTTATTCTCCCTTTCTCTGAGCTTCGCCCGCAGGATCTTGCCCACATTTGATTTAGGAAGCGAATCCACAAATTCGACATACTTTGGAACCTTGTAATGGGCAAGATACTGATAGCAGTAGCGGATCAGTTCCTCTTCCGTAAGTGAAGGATCCGATCTGACCGCAAAAACCTTTACCCTCTCGCCGCTGCCCTTATCTCTGACACCTATGGCGGCAGCCTCAACCACCTTCTCATGGGTAGATACTACCTCTTCTATTTCATTCGGATAGACGTTAAAGCCAGATACAAGGATCATGTCCTTCTTGCGATCTACAAGCCTTATAAATCCATCCTCTTTCCAGACTCCGATATCTCCCGAATGGAACCATCCGTCAGTAAAGGACTGCTCATTGTCATGTTCCCGATACCAGTACCCTCTGGATACCTGAGGACCCTTGATCCACAGTTCACCCGGCTTATCGACCTCTGTAATATCTGCTCCGCCGTCATCCACAATTCTGATCTTCGTATACGCTGTCGGTTTTCCGATATTACCCGTATAGCATTTCTGATCGATAGGACCAACGCATACCAGAGGAGAGCACTCTGTCATGCCGTAACCCTCAAGAATAAAGGTGCCGGTGAGTTCCTGCCAGCGCTCCGCTACTGATTTCTGTATGGAGCTTCCTCCGCCCACCACGAGTTTCAGACAGGAAAAATCAAGTTTTGAAAAATCCCGATCATACGTAAGTGCATTGTAGAGAGTATTAACACCCGTCAGTATTGTCGGCTTAAAATCCCGGATGATTTTTACCAGTCTGTGAATTTTTCGGGGATCTACCACCAGTATGCCGTGTCCACCGATTCTGGAAATCAGAAGGAAATTAATTGTCAGAGCAAAGACATGATAAAGAGGAAGAGCGGAAATAATTTTCTCCTCACCCTTTTCAAGAATCGATCCGTATTCCATCAGTGCCTGCTCAATATTGGTAAGCAGGTTATAGTGACTGAGTTCGGCACCTTTAGGTATGCCGGTAGTTCCTCCGGTATACTGAAGAAAAGCTATGTCATCAGGATCAACAGGTTCCGGCTCCACAGGACTTTTTGCTCCAAGTCTGATTGCCTGTCTGAAGGAATAATAACCGTGAAACCTCACTCCCCTGCCGGTACTGTTGAACAGACGGTTAACCAGATTAAGAGCAAATCCCTTTATCGGGGACATCATATCACCAAGTCTGGTAATCACCACGTTTTTAACCATGGTGTATTCGATGATTTCTGAAAGGCGATCGGCAAAATTCTCAAGGATTACTATTGCTGTGACGCCGGCATCCAACAGCTGATAATGCATTTCTCTTGAGGTGTACTGCGGATTGACATTCACAATGGTAACACCTGCTCTTAATGCACCCACCAGAAGAACAGGCATCTGCTGAACATTCGGCATTACCAGGGCAATGCGATCTCCCTTTTTCATTTTAAGTTCATTCAGCAGGAAGGAAGAAAAGGAGGTGGCAAGAGCATTGATCTGACCATAGGTATAGACGGTGCCGAAGCTTGTAATCATGGGACGATCAAAATAGGAGGAGAAGGCATGAGTGAACATGTCTGACAGTGAGCGAAAAGGAACCTTCATCCGTTCCTCTTTTGAAGATCCTTCCTGATCCTGATTACTATTCATACAATCTGAAACTTCAACAGACCTGATACCATGTAAAAGGCTTAAAAATGTTTTAATGTCCCGCTCTTCGAAGAACCGGATGCTAAAACAGATAAATAAGAACACAAAACAACAGTTTATCTTATCACAGCGCCGGAGCAAACTGGGGCATTTAATCTAAAAAGAAAAGTGCAATGTGAAGCAACTAGAATTTTAACATCAGGACGGCAGCTTAAGCTGTCCGGATTTAATTATTCATCCGGCTCAGGATAAACAAAACTCATGCCATACAAAATTTCTTCAGAACATAAGAAAGAACCAAAGATTCGAATGTAATACCTCATTTCTGAAGCTTAAATTTCTAAAAATCAGATCAAATCTTATTCCTCAGCATATTACCATGGAATATACTTGATCATAGTTTGAACAGATCAGATTAAACGTGAAGTAATGCAGAAGTTTCTCATTCTGTTGCAGTCGTTTAATCTTTCAATCTAAAATCAAATCAGAAAAGAAATATTGCAGTTCGTCATGCTGCCGGGATCAAAATGTTTTTTAACTGGGATGCAAACCATATGAACATTATAAGCCGCATATTCAAAACAACCTTAACAGCCGTTCTTCCTTTCCTGTCAGTAGGAGTTTCTGCTGATCCGCTGCAGGATACGCTGGCCGGAACATGGGTGGAGACAATACAGTTTAAGGACTATCCACTGGTCGTCCTTCACTTTGAAGGCTCAAAGGTAAAAGTCGAAAACATGTATGATAAAACCTTCACAGTTGAGTACAAAATTTCTGATGTGGAAAAGGATCAGTTTTTGGTATCTTTTGAATATACACACAAGGAAAAAAGAGGCAACGGCAGAATTATCGACAGAACAGAAAGACCGGAATTTCTTTTCCACATGGAGGATGGAGTTCCAATCCTGTCCGATTACCTCTTTGAGTACGACGGCAGAGGACTGATTCTCGGCGATGAATATCTCAAAAAAGAAAACTACAGGAAAGGTTTCGAATCAAGACTTAAGGTGAAGTTAGACAACCAGAAGCCTGTTCCCACATACATTGAAAATGAAGAACAAAAAGAATAGCAGAATCCAAATCTGTTATCTCTTCCTTTAACCCGTTATTTTTTGAAAAGGGGAAAATAAAAGTGCAGAAACAGCAAATCCCCTCACAGGGGGATTCTTAACAAAAAATCTGGATAATGCCACTTTCAGCAAGGGCACAAATGCTGCATCTCCGGAACCGGGCAAAAATGAAACTACAGTCAGATAACGGCAGATCCGCCAGATCACAGCAGATCAATTATCCTCATTGTACAGTTCAAGATCTGTCAGACCCTCATTCCATGCCTTGTCAGCCTTGGCATCATCGCTTCTCTGCTTATCAAGGTAGGATAGATATTCATCATCTATATCTTCAGTTATGTACTTTCCTGTAAATACAGAAGTTTCAAAATCCTTAAGATTAGGATTTTCTGTTCGGACAGCCTTCTCCAGATCCGCAAGATCCTGATAAATAAGTCCGTCGGCTCCAATCAGTCTGCAGACTTCGTCATTGCTTCTGCCATAAGCTATCAGCTCGTGACTTGTAGGCATATCAATACCGTAGACATTCGGATATCTGATTTCAGGTGCGGCGGAAGCAAAATAGACCTTCTCAGCTCCGGCCTCTCTTGCCAGATCTATAATCTGACCACTGGTTGTACCGCGCACAATGGAATCATCCACAAGCAGAACCTTCTTTCCCTTGAACTCTGATTTGATGGCATTCAGTTTGCTGCGGACCGACTTCTTGCGCTGCATCTGACCGGGCATAATAAATGTTCTTCCGATATAACGGTTCTTTACAAAACCCTGACGGTACTGGATACCGAGATACTTTGCTATCTCAAGAGCAATATCACAGGATGTCTCAGGAATTGGAATGATTACATCAATATCAAGATCCGGCCACTGACGCTTGATTTTCTCGCCAAGAAGTCTGCCCATATTGACGCGGGACGCATAAACGGAAACATCATTAAGGAATGAATCAGGACGCGCAAAATAAACATACTCAAAAATGCACGGCCTCAGCTGAACCTTTTCGCAGCACTGACGGGAGTGGAATTCACCGGATTCGGTAATATAGATTGCCTCTCCAGGATTTACGTCACGCTCAAGCTTGAAGCCAAGAATATCCAGAGCAACGCTTTCAGACGCCACCATATATTCCTTTTTACCGTTCTCAAGAACTCTTGAACCGTAAACCAGAGGACGGATCCCGTTAGGATCTCTGAAGGCCACCATACCGGCACCTATAATCAGAGCCACCACGGCATATGCACCTCTGATTTCTGAATTGACAGCAGTCACAGCTCTGAAAATATCATCCGGAGTCGGCACCGTAGCATCAGTCTTCTCAAGTTCATAGGCAAAGGAATTGAGAAGGAGCTCTGAATCAGAACTGGTGTTAATATGGCGTCTAGTCACTTTGAACTGCTGATCTCTGAGTTCCCTCGCGTTGGTCAGGTTTCCGTTATGAGCCAGCGCTATTCCGAAAGGAGAATTTACATAGAAAGGCTGAGCCTCTGCAGCACTTGAAGATCCTGCTGTAGGATAGCGGACGTGACCTATGCCGATATTACCTCTGAGACGGTGCATATGTCTGGCTTCAAAGACATCTTTCACCAGACCGTTTGCCTTGCGCTGTCTGAAATTTCCATTATCCAGGGTTAGAATACCGGCGGCATCCTGTCCGCGATGCTGAAGCACTGTAAGAGCATCATAAAGAGCCTGATTGACCGGAGTTGAACCAACTATGCCCGCTATACCACACATAAAACACCTGCCGTATGCTTAAAAAAGATCCAAAAAATTTTTACCTGCTCTCTTCAATTACCTTATCTGCATTCCCGGAATCAAGATGAAGTTTGTTCGGATCTATCACCACCTTGCCGTCCTGATTCACAGAAAGGGCTGATTTATCGACACTCACTCCGTCTACTGTGATAACTCCGCCTGAATTCGGATCGGAAGGATAAAAGATTCCGTTCGGAACAGTTCCGGCAGCACCGTCTGCAGAGCCGGCAGGAGTGCTTACGGCATTGTTTACAACGTCATTCAGCACACCCGTAACATTGATTTTGTCAAAAAACCAGAAAACAATCTTGTTGAACTCAGGAATAAATGCCGATTTTTCCCAGAAGGACATCTTCTGGACAAAGGAAAACAGACCAAGGTTGAAGAGAATGTTGCATACAGCAAGACACGCACACACAACCATTACTCCCCGGAGAGCTCCGAAGCACATGCCGAGAATTCTGTCAGTGACGCTGAGAGTTCCGTCAGTCTTGCGAAGAATACGGATCACTGCATAAACCGCCACGGTACCCAGGATCAGAGCAACCAGAAACAGGACAAGGATCGCCAGCGGAATTTTAAAATCTGGCTGAACAGAATCAAAAAGACTCGACTGAGAAAGATCGTAATAGAAGAACTTGGCAATTGCAAAAGCAAGAAACCAGTTAATCAGAGAAAGACATTCCTTGATAAAACCATTTATTATGCTGAGAAGCGTAGAAACAACAACTACGCCTATAATAATCCAGTCAGTAACTATCAGTTCCATAAAGGAATGCCTACTTTATTACCTTCATACCATGCATGTAAGGAACCAGAACATCAGGAACCACAATGCTTCCGTCAGCCTGCTGATAATTCTCCATTACTGCAACAAGTGTTCTGCCTACTGCAAGACCTGAACCGTTAAGAGTGTGAACAAGAACATTCTTTCCATCCTTCTTAACCCTTGCCTGCATACGTCTTGCCTGAAAATCCCAGCAGTTGGAGCATGATGAAATTTCACGATAGGTATTCTGTGCAGGAAGCCATACCTCAAGATCATAAGTCTTTGTTGCAGAAAATCCCATATCGCCGGTACTTAAAGCAACCACACGGTAAGGAAGTTCAAGCTTCTGAAGCACTGCCTCTGCATCTGCAGTAAGACTCTCGAGAGCATCCATGGACTTTTCCGGATCTACAATCTGCACCATTTCAACCTTGTCGAACTGATGCATACGGATAAGTCCTCTTGTATCACGTCCGGCAGAGCCGGCCTCTGATCTGAAGCAAGGTGTATGAGCAGTAACCTTGATAGGCAAATCCTTAATATCCAGCACCTTTCCGGCCACCATGTTGGTCAGAGGAACTTCAGCTGTAGGAATAAGAGAAAATCTTTTTGAAACTCCGTCCAGATCACAGGTACCGTCCAGACTTGTATGGAACAGATCTTCCTTAAATTTCGGAAGCTGACCTGTACCGGTAAGAGTTTTGGCGTTAACGAGATACGGAACATAGCACTCGCTATATCCCTGCTCATCCACATGCAGATCCAGCATAAACTGGGAAAGAGCTCTGTGAAGACGAGCAATGCTACCCTTCATAATGGCAAAACGTGCACCGGCCTCAGCTGATGCGGTATCAAAATCAAGACCGCCGATGGCTTCACCGAGAGCAACATGATCACGAACCTGAAAATCAAAATTCCGCGGCTGACCCCAGCGGCGAACCTCTACATTCTCGGATTCATCCTTGCCAATCGGTGTTGACGGATCCGGAAGGTTCGGTACAGTCATGGCATATTCTTCAATCTGAACTAGGATTTTATCCTGCTGAGCCTTGACCTCAGAAAGTGATTCACCAATGGCAGAAACTTCAGCCATTATTGCTGATACATCCTCACCCTTGCGCTTGGCTTCACCTATCGCCCTGGACATGGAATTTCTTTTCGCCTGAAGATCCTGCGTCTTCACCTGGAGTTCCTTTCGCTGCTCTTCAAGATTTTTAAGCAGTTCTACATCTAGTTTGAAATTTCTGGTGGCAAGACGTTCTGCTGCCGCCTGTATATCGGTACGAAAATATTTGGGATCAATCATAAAAATATTTTTCAATGGTAGAAAGAAAGATTTTAATGTGTGTATTCTACCAAAAAACGTCACAGTAGACACTCAAAAAAGATCAGCGGCTCCATGTTTCTTTTTTCAAAACAGACATGATTTCCAGTCCTGACACTCCACAATGCTAAGGTCATGTACTTCCTGTTTCAGCAACCACTACGCAGCTACAAGAACTTTAGTTTTACACAGTCTCCACAGTCGTAAATTTGCGTATATCCTATGGTATTAGCCAATATTCAGGCTACTCAACTCATAATATGAAACAGTAATCAGAACAAGAAACTAAAGTTCAATTTTCTATTAAGGCAGAGGATCACAAAAGCGAAGAAAAAGTAAACCGACCAAGCAAATGGCAGAAACTACTGCATAAGAAAGAACATTTTTTTGGGAAATAATGAACCGAACCGGACAGTACTGTCTGCAATCAGGAGGTGAAATACCGGATAATCAACCAGCAGATTATCAAAGCAGATTGTCAACTTATAGAAATATGACACACTTCACATACTAACGGAATTATTTGTTATATAAATATATGTACACTGATCATTAACTTAAATTAATAATTCTTTTAAATGTTACTGTATATATAACAAACTGTTTCAATAAGGTATCAACATCATCCGTCATGGAGAACTCTGCGCTTCAAAATGTTCATTCCATGATGATGAAAGTGCAGTGCGTCACGAGAATTATACAGCAAGAAACACTCCATTAGGAATATTTCTGCTCTCAGGGTTTAAGTCAAATTCAGTGACCGGTGCGTTAAATTTTTCAGGCACAGGCAAAACCGGTTCAGTGTTAACAGCATGAACACTGAACTGCAAGTTTGAGTTGGATTGATTAGATCCGTGTTTGTTCAGTTCAGGTTTGGCTGGTTAGGCTTGTCCTGGTTTGTTCAGGCTGGTTCGGTCAGCGAGAGCTGAACTGACTAACCCGTCAGACAGTTGTAGTTCTGGGCGAACTTTACTGCAAAACCGTTAATCCTGATTTCTGTCCGGCTGTTTACTGTTGAATGTTTAGGCCGAGCGTAAACAGAGGATTTTCCAGAGATTCAAGAACACTGCCGGACGGTTTCAGTTTGAGTCTTCACGCAGTGAACCTTCAGCTGGAAGAACAGTCTAAATTTTAACCGGGACAGTTTTCAAGTTTTGTCTGTTCTCTGAAATTTAACGCCAAAAAGGGACTCCGTCGGTTTGAAACGGAGAAACATTTCAAATGTTCTGTTCATGATTTTATCCGACACAGTCAGATAGCATGAATCATGAATCATGAAGCATACAGAACGATAAGGTTGAATTTCAGGAGGTTTTCCAATTTATGTCATCAACTGTAAACCGTGAATATAAGGACAGACTTTTTAAATTCATTTTCGGTAATCCGGAGAAAAAGAACTGGACGCTCAGTCTGTACAATGCAATAAACGGCTCCTCATATCCTGATTCCGATGCAGAAAAGATTCAGATAAGAACCCTAAATGATGTGGTATACATGTCCATGAAAAATGATATTTCCTTTCTCATCGGCAATACCATGAATTTTTATGAAGTCCAGAGCTCGTTCAATCCGAATATGCCAATAAGGCTTCTGATTTATGCAGGCATGGTCTACGGCAATTATGTGAAGGAGCCGGAAAACCTGATAAACATTTACAGCAGTAAGCAGCAGAAATTACCTGTACCGAAACTGGTTTGTTTTTATGACGGTTCGCAGCGGGCAGAAGATAAAACAGTTCTTTCTCTCTCGAAGTCTTTCGCTGATAATGTACAGGCAGACATAGAAGTCAATGTCACCATGCTCAACATAAACTATGGAAGAAACAGTGAACTGATGGAAAAGTGCCTTCAGTTAAGCGAATACGCCATGTTTGTCGCTGAAGTCAGAAAAAATCTTAAGGAAGAGCATGATAAAGGAAATTCAAGAGAAGAAACTCTAAGCAATGCAGTCAGCAAGGCGATTGAGGCCCTGCCGGAAGAGTCTGAAATACGAAAATTTCTTGAGAAAAACAGAGCGGAGGTAACAGGTATGTGCTTAAAAGAATATGACGAAAAAAGAACTATGGAACTGTTTGAAAAGGAATGGAAGGAAGAGGGACGCCAGGAAGGACTTGAGGAAGGTGAAAAGAAAGGACTTCAGAAAGGTGAAAAGAAATTCAGTTCTCTGATGGCAAAACTGCTTTCCATGGGAAAGATGGATGATATAAGACGAGTCGTTGAAGATGAGGAATACAGGGAAAAACTCTACATGGAATACGGTATAACCGGATCTGTTGAAAAAACTTCCTGATCTCATAACTACAGATCTGTAAGTAAGTCTAATTTGGCAAACCTCTTAGAGCGTTTGCCTTGGTATTTGGTACTGTGTTAGCTCAATAACATTTATCCAAATTTTGTTACCTAACACAAGGAACTCGATATCTTTATGCCTTTTAAGAGTATCTATGCATGAGCCGGTAATTCCCAGGATGGAAACTGTTCCCTGTAGGCATTGGTTTGTAAATTTAGGGAAAGGCGGTGATACCCCAGTGTTCCTTTGCACATTCAGCAAGTGTTTTGGAGACTACAAACGTTCTTTTTTTGATGTCTGATTTTGGGATCAGTGATATCTGCATCTTTTGTCAGTGGTCACAAATGGTCTCTCACTTTTTCTATCAGCTCGTTAGAGTCTGATTTTTTCAGCAGTCTGGATAAGGTCTGAGTCTGCAGATAAGAATGAACAGGTGTCCTGATATGAGATACAAACAGGACAGAATGCAGGCGAATAATCCCAACAATATTGCCAATCGCAGTGATCTGAATAAATTGGCGTTTAGTTAGCATATCTGGAAAATTACCGGTATTGAAGGTGGAACAATAAAAAGGAGAAAGAACAACTTAGCTTCAATATCCTGCAGAAACGCTGCTATGATCCTAACATTGCAATGAAAAGCATAGTCTGTTCTTTAGGTTTTGTTTAGTAATTTCTGATACGTTCGCCCTGTATTTGTGGTGATACAAACCTGAAAATTACGCTATAATCGAGCAACTGTCAGTTTTCTGTTTTGTGGCAGAGTGAATAAGACTGTTTTTCTTTTGATTGGGAATTTAAACATGGGATTCTTTTCTTTTGTTGTAATCGCTTTTTTGATTTTTGTAGTAAGTGCTGTTTTCAAATCCATATGTGTAGTAGGACAGGGCTTTGAGTATGTCATTGAACGTCTTGGCAAGTATCAGACAACTCTGAAGCCTGGACTTCACATTCTTGTTCCTTTCATTGACCGGATCTACAAGAAGGTGGATATGAAGGAAACTGCCATGACCATCCCTCCGCAGGATGTGTTTACTCATGATAACGTCAATGCGAAAATCGACGCAATCTGCTTTATTCAGGTTTACAATGCCGCCAAGTGCGTATACGAGGTTAATGATTATTTCAACTCCATCTGTCAGCTGGTAAATACTCAGCTCCGTTCTGTTCTCGGTTCAATGGAACTGGATCAGATGCTGTCCCAGCGAGATACCATCAACCGTGATCTTCTTCAGGTTGTGGACAAGGCCACCGAGGTATGGGGCGTTAAGGTTACCCGTATTGATATCCGTGACATCAATGTTTCCAGTGATGTAATGGAATCCATGAGCGCACAGCTCAAGGCCGAGCGTACCAAGCGTGCCACTATTCTTGAGGCAGAGGGTATCAGACAGGCACAGATCCTGAAATCCGAGGGCGAAAAGCAGTCGCAGATTTTAAAGTCTGAAGGTGAAAAGGCTGCCGCCATTTTAGCTGCAGAAGCGAGAGAAAGAGCTGCAGAGGCGGAGGCAAGAGCTACAACCATGGTTTCAGATGCCATAAAGGACGGCAACACCCAGGCCATAAACTACTTTGTGGCTCAGAAGTACACTGAAGCCATCAAGGCCATAGGTGCCGCTGAAAATTCCAAGGTTATTATGATGCCTCTTGATGCATCAAGTATTATCGGATCTGTCGGCGGTATTTCTCAGCTTGTCAAAGAGCTCAACAAGTAATTGGAAGGGCAGAATTATGGATCCGGCTTATATCTGGTTGATTCTTGCTTTCGGTCTGATGGTGGCCGAGGTTGTCGGCACGGACTTCTTTCTTCTGTTTCTTGGAGTTGCCGCCCTGGTTACGTCAATTGTGACGTTTCTTGCCAGTGAGATATCATTCAGTGCACAGTGCATTCTTTACGGGGTTCTGTCTCTTGTCTTTGTTGTGATATGGCTGCTAAGACATAAGAGAAAGGGACCACGCCAGGGTGATTATACCCCGAACAGCGGGTTTGATTCTCTGAAAGGTATCCAGACGGAGATAGCCGAGGTTGGATCAGACGGAACCTTCAAAATTATTGTAAAGGATTCTGTCTGTCTGGCCCGTGCCGCTTCGGAGGGAACACAGTTTGCAGTGGGTGATCGGGTTAAAATTGTGGATATAGACGAAACCACCTCAAGACCTGTGGTGGAAAAAATCTGATCCTGACCGGCAGAATTCAGGCCGGCGGCTGGATTGTACATTTCCCTGCCAACTGCGTTTTTGTTTACATGAAAGCCGGTCAGCGGGGCTTTGCCTGCGGTCCGGCATTTTTAGTGCGGGACTGATATCCTGTGACTGCAGCTTTGCTTTTGCAGGATCTTTTAAGTCTGTTCGGAAGGAATCAGTTCAGAGGCGGCGGGAGTTTCAGCCGGCTGATAGTCGTTCGCATGGATGAAAACAGAAAATTTGGTTAAAAACCGTGTATGTACTCAAATTTTAGCATACAGGTTCATTGTCATTTATTCTGTTAGTCGTTAAGATCTTGACAGGCGGTCTTTGTGTGAAAAATCTGATTTTCGGTGCTTCAGCAAAGAGTCTTCAAGGTATTTTCTAGTGTTTTCTACTAAGGAACAATAATGAGTTTAGATCAAATCCCAGCAGGCAAGTCTCTGCCAGATGACATTTACGTTATAATTGAAATCCCTCAGAATGCAGATCCTATCAAGTACGAGGTGGATCATGAAACCGGCTGCATTTTTGTGGATCGTTTTATGGCAACTCCGATGTACTATCCATGCAACTACGGTTATATCAATCAGACTCTTTCTCCTGACGGTGATCCGCTGGATGTGCTTGTTCCTAGCAGATACCCGCTTCTTCCCGGCTCTGTGATCCGCTGCCGTCCAATCGGTATTCTTCACATGACTGACGAGGCCGGTTCCGATGCCAAACTGATTGCTGTTCCTCACAGCAAGGTTTCAATGATATATGATCCTGTCAGGGAGCTTGCCGATCTGCCAGAACTTCTCAAGCAGCAGATTGAACATTTCTTCTCCCACTACAAGGAACTGGAGCCTGGCAAGTGGGTCAAGATTGAAGGATGGTCTGATCGCGAGGCAGCAGAGAAGGAAGTTCTCGACGCAGCAGCCCGTTATCAGCAGTCTCTGAAAAAATAGTATTTGAAATTCTATTAATTTTTGATAATTTGACGGTATGATCTTAAGCAGGATCAATACCGTTTTTTTTGCTCTTATTCATGAGATCTTCAAAGTGATAAAAAAATTATTACCGGCTGCCGTTCTGATTATTTCAGCAGCCCTGTGCGGATGTGAATCCACCTTTGATGACAGTCAGCCGATATCCGGACCGTTTCTTTCCGGACAGGAATGGAATGCCCAGAAGCTGATCCTTGTAGATGTTCAGAAGTATAAGGTTAACGGATCCATGATCCTGGATCTGATCCCGAGAACAAGCTACGGCAGCAATACCAACACAAGAGGAAGTGCTTCATTCCTGTACAGCAGAAGCGGAACAGACTACACCTTTACTGTGACCCACGCTCTTGCAGGCCAGCTTCTGAAAATCAGAAAGTCGAAGGAGGCTGGCGGTATTGAGCTTACAGGCTCAGAAGGAAATCAGTACCGTTTTTCCTCTGAAAGAGAATTCATGGAGGCTGTAAGTCTTCCTGTTGATCGCATGCCGTATATGATTATGGGTGTCACTTTTGGTGACGAATCGGAAACCCGTTATGATGAAAGCGGCAGACTTGCATATCAGGTGGTTGACGGGTGGAGGATCCGCTACTATGAGTATGGAAGGTTCGGAGACTTTGTTCTGCCTTCAAAACTGAAGCTGGAGAATGTTTCTGTCGGAACGATAAAAATAACTGTGAAGGGATGGAATTTTACTTTATGAGCGGAGTTTTAAGTCTTCCGGCCCCGGCCAAACTGAATCTGTTTCTGTATATAACAGGAAGAAGAGACGACGGATATCATAATCTGCAGACGCTTTTTATTTTTCTTGATTACAGTGATCGACTTGATTTTGAACTGCAGGATGAGGATCGCATTTCTGTCCTTCCCGCCATACCCGGTGTGCCGGAAACTTCAAATCTTATTTACAGGGCTGCCGAGTCCCTTCTGCCATATCGCAGAAAGAAAAGCGGTATCAGGGTAAATCTGATCAAGAATCTTCCCATGGGCGGAGGAATAGGTGGCGGTTCGTCGGATGCCGCCACGACGCTGGCAGCTGTAAACAGACTGTGGGAATGCGATCTTTCTGTTGAAGATCTTGCAGGTATAGGAAAGAAGCTCGGGGCCGATGTACCGGTGTTTGTGAGAGGCAGAGCCGCCTTTGCCGAGGGTATCGGAGAGAAACTGGTGCCGGTGGAACTTCAGGAAAAATGGTATCTTGTGGTTGTGCCTGATGTGCATGTGTCTACAAAGGAAATTTTCTGTCATCCTGATCTTGCCCGTGATTCTCCGGTCAGAACCTGGGATGAACTCAAGTCTGTGAAATGGAGCAATGACTGCCAGAGTCTTGTTAAAAAAATATATCCGCCTGTTGATCAGGCGTTGGTATGGTTGCTAAAATATGCACCGTCTAGAATGACCGGAACGGGAGCCTGTGTCTTTGGCGAATTTGATGAAAGGCAGGCTGCAGACGAGGCGTTGCAGCATTTGCCTGACGGCTGGAAAGCCTTTGTCGCCAGAGGTCTTAACCAGTCTCCTCTTTACCGTGAATTGAATAATTTACTCTGATCGGCAGTGCATGATTTTTTTTTCCTGCCGCGGAATCTTAATCCCGGACACATGTAGACAGCTCCCGTACCTGGTATGCTGATGCTGTCGAACGAGAACCGGACTTGCATGGGACGTGGAAATCACCTCCTTTTTCGGCTGGTGAGAATGTTTTGATCGCAGCAGTGCGATCTTTTTGTTTTTCTAAAATCTTTATCGAGGTTATATCGTGCCGGATATGAAACTTTTTGCAGGAAACGCAATTCCTGAATTAGCTGAAAAAATTGCAACCCGTCTTGGTACAAGACTCGGAGCTGCCACAGTGGGCCGTTTCAGTGACGGCGAGGTTCAGGTTCAGATCAATGAAAATATTCGCGGCTGTGATGTTTTCATTATTCAGTCCACCTGTGCTCCGACAAATGATCATCTTATGGAACTTGTTGTGATGATTGATGCGATGCGCCGTGCATCTGCGGGAAGGATCACTGCTGTTGTCCCTTATTTCGGCTATGCCCGTCAGGATCGTCGCGTGCGTTCTGCCCGTGTACCTATCACTGCAAAGGTTGTTGCTGATTTCCTGTCATGTGTCGGTGTTGATCGTGTTGTTACGGTTGATCTTCATGCTGAACAGATCCAGGGCTTTTTTGATGTACCGATCGACAATCTTTTCGGCAGTCCTGTTCTTCTTGATGATCTGCGCAGCAAGCATCTTGAGAATCCGGTTATAGTTTCTCCTGACATCGGCGGTGTGGTTCGTGCCAGAGCCATGGCCAAGCTTCTTAATGATATTGATATAGCCATCATTGACAAGCGCCGCCCGCGTCCCAATGTTTCGCAGGTAATGCACCTTATCGGTGAGGTTGAGGGCAGAGACTGCATCATTATTGATGATATGGTGGATACCGGCGGAACTTTGTGCAAGGCCGCGGATGCTTTAAAGGAAAGAGGAGCACGCACCGTGTATGCCTATGCCACCCATCCTGTACTTTCCGGTGCTGCTTTTGATAATATTGCTCATTCAAAGATTGATGAGATTGTGGTTACGGATTCCATTCCTCTTACGGAAGACATAAAGTCCACTCATAAGGTGAGAAGTCTGACTCTCGCTCCGATGCTTGCCGAAGCAATTCGACGCATCAACAACGAAGAATCAATATCAGCCATGTTTGAATACTGATTTACGTCGGATTATCTTAAAAGAAAAGGTGCTGTTTACATAAAACTGCACCTTTTCTGCTTTTTGTTTCACACTTTTACCTTACCGATACAGTCTTCTGTATGGAAGAAATCTTCAGTCTGTGGACATCCCGCCCTGATGAGTCTCCGTATCCACCAGAGCTTCCTTGGCGTGTTTTGCCTGCTTTGCCAGCTCTGCCGCAATAAGAGCCGCCTTTCTGGCCTTTTTCTCTGCAGCAGCAGCCTCTGTCTGGGCGATCCTTGCCTCTTCCTCAGCCTTTTTATGCTGCTCTTCCAGAGTCTTAAGTTTGTTCTTTTCCTTGAGTTCGTTATCAAGCCAGCTTATAGCAGATGTTACCGCATAAATTACCTTTGCCTCCATGTCCTGTCTTTTTTCATCGGACATGTAGAAGTACATATCAACGCTGTGGCGGATATAATGTACCGGAAGCTGGTTCAAAGCAAGACAGTACAGATCCGCGATATAGTCATCCGAGCGTGTGGATACAAGCTCAAGTGCATCTATGTACTTCCTTACCAGATCTTCATAGTAATTGTGGATTTCAGATAAAGCCATTTGTATGTTCCTTTTCTACTAAAGCGTTTTGGTTTTAACCTAGAATTCTGATTAAAGTATAACAGAGGCGGATCATTTCAATTACAAAGCTGTTTACAGATCTGTCAGTTTTTGCGTGCTGTATCATATAGTACGCAAGTTTACCGGAACAGTTCCTCCGGAAACATGAAATTCTATTCATGTCTCGATCTGAATGACTCCGGCGTTCTCACTGCTTGACAGTCAGGCGGCGGTGATATACCTTGAAACATATGTGCATTTTCGTTCGGGGATCATTCATCCCGCAGATGAATTTGCGGATAGTTTTTTGAAATGTTAAGAGGATCTTATGGGTAAGTTTGTTGTAAAAAAATCCAAAAATGACGGTTTTGTTTTTAATCTAAAGGCTACCAACGGCCAGGTTATTGCCACCTCGCAGGTTTATTCAACCGAGGCAACATGCATGAACGGAATCGAAAGCGTGAAGAAAAATTCTGCCGCCGCCAATATCGAGGATCAGACAAAGGAAGGATTTGAAGTCCAGAAGCACCCTAAATTTGAGGTTTATACTGATAAGTCAGGAGAATTCAGGTTTCGTCTCAAGGCTACCAACGGTGAAATTATCGTTACGGGACAGGCCTACAAGAGGCATGCTGATGTGTTAAACGGCATTGATTCCATTAAACGCAACGCTCCTGATGCGGAAGTTGTCAAAGAGGAAGAATAACAGATTTTTCTCTCGATCAGGCTTCGCAGATCTGCGGGGCTTTTTTGTTGTTTGATGACTGCAGAATAATTGCTGCAGACGTGTTAAAAAGTTTATCTGACAGGCTACCTATGGATCTTAGAGTTATTATTACCAGAAGACCGCTGGTTATTATCCGTTCCACCCTTCTTTCTGGTTTTTTGCTTCTTCTGCTTATGGCTGCAGTCAGATTATGCTCTGTCTACTGGCTGAATTCCGATGCCTGGGGAGCAATCAGCGGTGAAGAAAAAATTAATTTTCTGATCATGAGTCTTCGCTTTGACTTGAAATTCGCAGCCATCATTCTTTCTCCGTTTATTCTGCTTGGTCTTCTTATTCCCTACGGCCGGTTTGGATCCGTGTTTCCCAAATGGGGTGCCGTTTATGTAGGTCTTGTATTTTTCGCCACCTCTATTGCCGGAGTTTCTAACTACTACTACATTCAGACCTATGGGCACCACTTTGATCTCATGTGCTTCGGCGTGGTAAATGAGGATTTTACTGCGGTGATCAAAAGCATATGGGACGGATATCCTGTCATATGCTTTATTCTTTTTTCCCTGTTCTGCGGTATCAGTGCCGGCGGACTTGCTTTTGCCTTCATGTGGCTGATGTGCAGAATCGGAAGGATGCAGTTTTTATGGACTTCTGTCATTGTGATGACTGCCTTTATCGGTGTATGGGCACTGCTGATCAGGGGTGATGTTGGAAAGTTTCCCCTGCGGCGGGCGGCAACTGCCGTAACCACCAGCGCAGCCATCAACGATCTTGTTCCTTCCGGACTTATGGCTTTTGCCTGGACTGTATCTGATTATATGAAGGAGAAGGAGATCCGGCAGGCTGATCCTGCCGATCTGAAGGATGCCGCCGCCTATTTCGGGCTTGAGTACTCCGATGATTACAGGAAGGTGCTGGCAGTAAAATCCAGAGGTCTGTTCGCGAACAGACCTCACGTGATCCTGGCAGTGATGGAAAGCATGAGTACTGATATGCTGGAAGCCGATGATCCTGCCACCTTCGATATTTACGGATCGCTGAGAAAGGTCCTCTCAATCCCGACGGTTTACAGTTTCAGGAATTTTCTGTCAGAGGGTGACGGTACCATTGATTCCATCGGCCGCATCCTTGTACGGCAGGGTGACAATATGAATCATTCCGTGGGCAGATTTTCCAGAACCGGCTTTTTTACCTCGGCCGCAGTTCCCTTTAAGGAGCATGGTTATCATACGGTTCTGGTGACGGCCGGGGGCAGAGGCTGGAGAAATATCGGTGAATTTGCCGAGGCCAACGGTTTTGAGACGGTAATCGACGACAGTTATATTCTGCAGAGGCGTCCTGATGCAGGCAAATCAACCTGGGGACTCTTTGACGGCGAGATGTTTGATTTTGCCTACGATATGCTGAAGGAATCAGATCGTCCGGTGTTCATGGTTCTTGTAAGTGTAACAAATCATCCTCCGTATACTCTTCCTGACGGTTATCGCATAACCGGATTTAATGTTCCGAATCAGAAGGTAGAGCAGAAATATCATAACGAGGATATTTACAAAATGTATGAAACCTTCAGATATGCCAATGACCAGCTGGGAAATTTTATTCTGAAAATTACTGGAAACGGTGAACTGTCAGATCGGGTGATCCTGGCTGCCACCGGCGATCATAACGTAAGAGGTCTTAATGTATATCAGAAGATCAGTTCTGTGGTGATGGGACATCAGGTTCCGCTCATTGTGTATCTGCCACACAGACTTGATGCGGATCTTCACAGATATGCGAGTCATAAGGATATTATGCCGACTCTCTTTGATCTGGCGCTGGAAAACGCCGAGTTTTACTATCAGGGCTGCAGCCTTTTCAGATCTGCCGATGAATGCCCGTATAATTTCGCCTACAACTCTTCAGTTACGGTTACTGATACCGGTGTCTGCATTTATGACAGCGGCATCTCAAGATCCTTCGGTCGGGATGACTTTTCCGGAACTGCGCCTGAGGACAACGACTCCTGCAGTACCGCGGAGCAGTTCAGAAAACTGAATGAATGGTATTACAGATATCAGACAGCCGGTGAAAAGAACGGTAAAAAGAAATGAACTGAGAAAAAATGATCAGCTGTCAGAACTGAAATGCTGTTCTGACTTACAGAGCCGGGGAGAAAATGCTGTCTTTTTATGTTTCTCCGTGAGCGTCCTTGTACATTTTTATGTACTGCTCGGCCGATTTTGTCCAGTAGTATTTGGTGTGCATTGCATTGATCTGAACGCGGCGGTATTCTTCAGGCTCCTGCAGGAAGAACAGCAGGGCACGGCGCATGGTTGAAAGCAGATCAATGGATTCCGGCTTCTCAAATTTAAAACCGGTGGCATCTCTCGGATCATGATCATAGTCGTTGACTGTATCCCGCAGTCCGCCAACCGAGCGCACTATAGGCAGGGCTCCGTAGGCCATGGAATACATCTGGTTCAGACCGCACGGCTCGTAAAGAGATGGCATGAGGAAGAAGTCTGAGGCCGCTTCAGTCATATGTGCCAGTGTTTCATCATAGGAATTGATGAATACAAACTTTTTAGGGATTTTGGCATTTATGATACTCAGCTGCTGTGCAAGGTACGGATCCCCCGTCCCTATTATCACTACGTTAACCTTGTGAACAAGAAAACTCTCCAGCACCGGGATCAGTATGTTTATTCCCTTCTGCTCCGTAAGACGGCATATCATTCCAAAGAGAGGGTAGTCATTGATTTCAAGATTCAGCTTTTTCTGCAGGATATGCTTGCAGAGGTTCTTTTCCTCAATATGATTGTGACTGTAGTTGTAGGGGATTAACGTGTCATTGAGAGGATCCCAGTCCGTATAATCACATCCGTTTACTATGCCTCTCAGGTGATCCGCCCTTGACTCAAAGTTTTTGTACATGCCGTGACCGCCGAGGTATGTGGTCAGCTCCTGGGCGTAGCCAAGACTGACTGTGTTGATTTCATCAGCAAATGCGACACCGATTTTCAGCAGATTGAAATAGGACATGCCCTGCATAAGAAAATCGTTGGCATGATCGTTGATCTCGGGAACCATCCAGAACTGGGAACGATCAAAGACTCCCTGATATGCTCCGTTATGAACAGTAAGAACAGATCTGGTTCCCCTGAAGTTTTCCCTGTCTTTGTACCTTATTTTCAGCAGAAAGGCGGCAATTGAAGTGTGCCAGTCATTACAGTGAACCACATAAGGATAAAAATTGAGATGAATACATGCTTCAAGAGCACATATGCTGAGAAAAATAAACCGTTCTCCGTTGTCACCGTAGGCTACTGACTGCTCGTCATACAGACCGTTGCGGTAGAAATACGGACCGTAGTCAATAAACCATATGGTAAATCCGAAGAAATTTTTGGAGTAAATGCCGTAGCGGATTGAGGCGTGATCGCTGAGCTGAAGCTCATACTCTCCTACACGTACAAGATTTTTTACGTGATCCGGACCAAAATAAAGCGGCATCACCACTTTGACGTTGTGTCCCATGCGTGCCAGTTCTGCAGGAAGTGCTTTGGCTACATCCCCGAGACCTCCGGTTTTGTCTATGCCCTGGAGTTCGGAGGTAAGGAAGAGAATATCCATAAATTACATCCTCGTACCTTTTCGAATGACAATAATACCTCCCGGGGATACCACCGCTGAGTCCGGCAGATTTTTACTGTCGGCATTTATTACAGTGTTGTCCTTTAAAATGACATCACGATCAATGATGGTGTTTTTAATCCTGCAGTTGTTTCCTATGGTGACGTTTCCGATAATGATGACATTTTCAAGCAGAGTGTTATTACCGACGGAGCATTCAAATCCGAGAACACTGTGGGAGATGGTTGCTGATTTGATGTAGCATCCGGCACTTATAATCGAGTTGTTGATTACAGCGTTGTTTTCCTTGCTTCTGAATTTGACCGGCGGCAGAGGAGGATAATAGGTGTGAAGCTGCCAGTGTGGATTGTAAAGTGAGAATCTGGACGGAGTGGCAAGAATATCCATGTGTGCCTGCCAGTATGAATCTATGTCACCCACATCACGCCAGTAACCCTGTCTGTTCTCTTCACCTGGTATTACATTTGTGCTGAAATCGTATACGTAAATCGGCTTGTCATCCCGAAGCATTTCAGGAATGACATCACGACCGAAATCGTGAACTGAATAAGGATTGTCGTTGTCCTTCTGGGTTTCGCTGTACAGAGTCTGGGGATCGAAAATATAGTTGCCCATTGATACCAGAGCGTGCTCGGGATCGCCGGGAATACAGCGGGGCTCAACCGGTTTTTCCTCAAATCCTATCATCCTGCCGTTCTTGTCCACCTCTATCACACCAAGTGAGTGCGCCTTTGAAATCGGAGTCTTTATTGCGGCGATAGTCAGAACAGCTTTCTTTTCCTTGTGGAAGTCCAGCATCTGGTTGATATCCATCTTGTAGATGTGATCACTTCCGAATACACAGATGTACTCGGGATTTTCCTGCTGAATGAAACTGAGATTCTGAAAAACGGAATCAGCTGTTCCGTCGTACCACCTTCTCCCCAGTCTCATCTGTGCCGGAATGGGATCAATAAAGCAGCCTGAGATTCCGTTAATGTTCCAGCCCTTCTTGAGGTGAAGATAAAGAGACTGGGATTTGAACTGGGTGAGAACGTAAATCTTTAAAATGTTTGAGTTGACAAAATTATTGAGAACAAAGTCTATAAGACGGTAACTGCCGGCGAACGGCACGGCCGGCTTGCTTCTTGATGCTGTAAGCGGCATAAGACGGGTTCCCTCACCGCCGGCCATAATTACTGCTAGAACTCCTGACATCTGCTTTTCCCCCTTTATAGCAGATGATACAAGAATTGACGGTTCAAAAATGTAGATTTGTTCAAGGTTTGATGAAATGCGGGACTGTTGTGCATGCTGTAGGGCGGATCCTGTTTCAGATTCCGGACATGTGGTTCCGGCTCTTTTCCCGGTATCCGGGCAGGAAATTCTGATCATGCGCAGGATCCGCTGCTGCAGATGGTTGCAGGTGGCGGGCGGCAGCGGGGATATACCTTATTTTCACCAGGTTTCAGATCGTTTCTTTTGATATGATCCGGTAATATAATGCCAGCCATGTGATACAATAACGCTTATTACTCTGATGATACTTTCCGGGTATCTGAAGAGTTCTGGTTTTAAGTCCGGTAAAAGGTGAGCAATGTCTGACTGAGTCTGCCTTTTAAACTTTACTGCAGGGTGCAGGAACATCGGTTCGTCGGGTTAAATTTTGTAAAGGAAGGAATAGAAATGATCCACGGTTCAATAGTAGCTCTTATTACTCCGTTCAGGAACGGTCGTCTGGATGAGGAAGCTTTGAGCAGGATGGTTGAATGGCACATTGAGCAGGGAACGCACGGTATTGTGCCTGTGGGAACTACAGGTGAATGCCCGACCCTTACTCATGATGAACACTGCCGTGTAATTGAGATAACAGCCAAAACTGCCGCAGGAAGAGTTGCCGTCATAGCAGGTGCGGGATCCAATAATCCTGTTGAAGCCATTGAATATTCCAAGGTGGCGGAGAAGTTCGGCTGTGATGCGACGCTTCATATTGCAGGATATTACAACCGTCCGAATCAGGAAGGTCTGTATCAGCATTTCAAAATGGTTCATGACAGCACAAATATTCCTATAATCCTCTACAATGTGCCGGGTCGCGCCGTTGTCAACATACTTCCGGAAACGGTAGCACGTCTTTCCCAGCTTCCGAGGGTTATCGGTATCAAGGATGCCACCGGCAATCTGGAGCGTCCTTGGCTTGAGCGCCGTCTGGTCAGCCGTAAGGATTTTCTGTGGATTTCCGGTGAGGATTCCACTGCCGTACCTTACAATCTTTCCGGTGGCTGCGGATGCATATCTGTAACAGCAAATGTTGCGCCTAAACTGGTTTCCAGACTGCAGGAACTGACTCTTGCAAAGAAATGGGATGAAGCCTGCGAACTTCAGGATCGTCTTATTCCTTTGCATAAGCTCATGTTTGCAGAGCCAAGTCCCGCCGGTGCCAAGTACGCGGCATCTTTGCTTAAGTTGTGTACAGACGAGTGCCGCTGTCCGATTGTTCCGCTGACCAGCGAGACCAAAGGCAAAATTGAGAAGGCCATGTCTGATCTGGAACTTATCTGATTTTGACACTTCTGTTTTATTTCACGAGGCTGCCTCATGGCGGCTTTTTTTGTTCAACTGATAATCTGTATGGCGGGTATTTATGAATCAGGAAGAAACTGAGCCGGAAAAAATGACGGCACTTCGCAGAATTGTAAGCTTTGTTCGCAGAGAGGGACGGCTTACCAGGGGGCAGAGCAGAGCTCTGGAAGAACTGTGGCCGGTGTACGGTGTGGAATATGGAGCCCTCGTTGATTTGCAGAAACTTTACGGAAATGATCATCCTGTGGTTTTTGAAATAGGTTTTGGCATGGGACGTTCATTTGTGGAAATGGCAGCTACCGATCCTGATGAGAATTATCTTGGCACCGAGGTGCACAGACCCGGTATAGGTGCCTGCCTTATGGGAATAAGGGAGAAGGAGCTTTCCAATGTGAGAGTAATGGATCATGATGCCGTCGAAATACTTAAAAACATGATCCCCGACGGTTCTCTTTCAAAACTGCAGCTGTTCTTCCCGGATCCGTGGCACAAGAAGAAACATCATAAGCGCAGAATCGTGCAGACTGATTTTCTGGAACTGGTAGCAGTAAAACTTAAGAACGGCGGAATCATACACATGGCTACCGACTGGCAGGAATATGCAGAGCATATGAGGGATACGGCAAATGCCTGCAGCTTTCTGAAGAATCTGTCGGTTACGGGTGACTTTATACCGCGTCCTGATTCCAGACCTGTAACAAAGTTTGAGGAAAGAGGAATCAGACTCGGTCACGGTGTATGGGATCTGCAGTTTGAAAAAATTTCAGATCCAGAATAAGAGTTGAAACCTGAACTTAAACGGACACACTTTTGTCATCCGGAGCTGCTATCACCTTCGTATGCCGGAATGTGTTTCGTTTTTTAATGTTACAGCGGCACCGCCGGACAGTGAATCTGACAGTTTTTTTGACAGATGAGATAATATTCGGTGAAGAGTGTCAGTTTCAGGGAAAAATCACATGGGTAAATTCAGGGCCTACGCATGAATATAAACCAACCAATCTGTTCAAATAGTAATCGCACTATTGTTTGATGCACCCATAGGGTAATAGCACTTCTGTGAAGATGAATAACGCGGAAAAAATGAGCTGCAGTTCGAAATTTAAAACAAAAAAGTAACAAAGGGATCAAGGAATTGAATTTTTGATTGTTAATTGCATTGAAAACTGATCAAATACTGATATTTAGGTCTTCAGGAAAAGATTATGTTGATGGATGCAATAGAACGTATGTCTGAATTGATTAAAGTTGATGATCC
>JAEEGG010005917.1_pt1 | contig 28807 bp, 33 predicted proteins | sample 9134161 | NCBI WGS metagenome assembly JAEEGG01 (sample SAMN16246543, study PRJNA631951) | gut metagenome | biome: gut microbiome; feature: rumen; material: CR-attached | host: Bos | place: Iran: Karaj | collected 2018-10 | reverse complement strand
CAAATATATTCCAAGGAACATGCTCACTTCGCAACATATTAGCCATCAATCCAAAATCTGGAGGAATCTTACCTCTGTCCTCACAAAGAGCTTTTCCTATCTCTTCATGTTATTCAGGAACAAAGTTCATCAACCGGGCAGCATCAGCAGGTGTAAGGATTGCAATGTCGGTTTCTGTTGTACGTCGATGTTCAAACTCTTCTGATGTTTCATTCGCACCTTGACGTGTAGAGTGGTTACGCCCCATCTTCAATTTTAGGATATTATCTCTGAACCAAGCCTGATGTTGGCGACAAGCCTTCCTGAAATCGCTATCCCCTCCATAGTGAGCTTTTGCTGGCTGTATTTCCTTGGAGGATGCTTAATACTCAACCTTTATGTTGTAGTCCATCTTTCCCAGATTATTGACAATCCTGTCAAAACCTAGTTTGTCGTATTCGGAAGAGTTAGCAAGAATGAACATGATTTTTGGGCGTTCTGAGAAATTGTATCTGATAGGCGTACCTTCAAACAATTGCAACTGTGTTTTCTGTTTGATGATACTCATAACATCTTGGAGAAGGGCTTGTCTGACATATACATTGTTTATGATTCCCTGTGACATTCTCACATGATCCTCAATGCCTGACTTGCCATCAACAGCCCCCAATCCGCATTTAACCTCAGCAAGATATACGTCATGTTTGCCTTCTTCATCAGGTACGTTGCTGACAATGAGCAAATCCACTTTCGTCTTCTCTACTCGATATTCTACAGGAATCTTGGCCTGATCTGGTGCCCATTCCATGTCAACAGCAAGATACTTCCCCGAAAAGGACTTGTGTTCAGACTCGTACTGCTGCTGAACGATATACTCATCATGCGACTTGTATTTCTTGCACAGAGCCTTGGCATCTTCAAAATACTGTCTTACCTTGTCTGTGTCTTGCAAATCAGCAGGTTCCATGAGTTGCACCCTTAATGTCAAGCCATCTTTCCTATTTGTGTAATAGCGAGGGTTGAGCATTGTGATGTTATCAGAGGTGTTCTTCCTGTGAGCTATTTTGAGAATCAGGTTCTTCTGACAATATATCATTACTTCATCCTTCACTCTGATTTCAAAGGCCAACTCTTTGTCGGACTTTACATACTGGAGGAAGTCATAATAAACACCGCCCTTCAGATACTTTGCCAAATGATCAGATGATAGAATTCTTGCCATATTTTTACTTTATTGGATCAGTACAATACTCTCTACGGCCACAATCCTTGCAGAACTTGCCTATCCACACATTATCGAACTGCTCAATGGCTGCATCAACCATTTCTGGGTCATCGGTCAGGATGCCAGCCTCGAAGTTTCTTTTTCGTGGCGATTTCATTCCCATCCCTGCGCCAGTCAAGTTAGCGGAACCGACGTATGCAATGGAAGTGTCTATGATAATGAGTTTGAAATGAACTCTGGGACACAGCACACGCTCCATACCATCATAAAGGATAGGATGCTTCTCGTGATCCTCTCTCCATGCTGTTCCTGGTTCTTTGGCATGAATCAGCCTGACCTCCACACCTTTTTTCAGTAAAGAGGCTATCAGGGCAAGGAATGGCTTATCATCGATATAAAGGTCTTTGATGTCTGCCGTTCCAATCCACACCGTCTGTTTGGCTTTGCTTACCAGGGACACGACTTCCTTGTAGTGGTTCTCGTCTGCTATGTACTTGATGAAGCTCATTTCAACTGTTTGCCATCAGAGAAAGCATTACCAACAGTCTTTCCCAACTGAATGTAAGTATGATGTACCGGGTCGAATGTGATAAGTTTCATCTGCTCTACATCTGGCTTTCCATCTTCTGCCAGGTACTTTTCGTCACAGAGAATGTTCACGATTTCTGCAACGAGATAATAGCCAGTCTCGCTTTCATCCATCTTCTGCTTCACCCGACATTCAAGCGTCATAGGGAACTCCTTGAACACAGGAGCATTGACATTGGGAGCTTTCTCTACAGTCCATCCAGCCTTCTCCATCTTGTCGGACGTATTCCTGCCACTAACGATACCTACATAGTCAGAAGCTATCATGGTATCAGCAGTAGCGAAAGTAACCGTAAATTCAGGGTTTTCAGCAAGGTTGTCTGTTGTAGCATGAGAACCAAGTGAGATAATGATTTCGTGCATATCCCACTGGCCACCCCAAGCAGCGTTCATTGCATTGGGCTTACCGTTCTTATCATAAGTGCCGATAATCAGCACTGGTTGTGGAAGAATCCACGCTGTTGACTTAAAACTCTTCATAATTCTGTTTGTATTATGTTATTCATCTTCTACTTCGCAATGCAAGAATCCCATTTCCTTTGCCTTTTCTTCGTTCATCAGGAAGTAGATGGCTTCGCCCTCGTTGCAGAGTTCTCCCTTCGAGTTAGTTATCTCTGCACTGATATAGGCCAGATTCCTCACCTGTTTAGAGACTTTAGCCCGAATGGTAAGCTTTGGTTCTGTAGTGGGAACTGCTTTACGGAACTTCACATTCAACTGCACAGTATAGCCACTGGTCTGTAGTTTCCTGGTTACTACCCATCCGCACACTTCATCAATCAGCGTACTCAGAATACCGCCGTGCATGGTATCTATCCATCCCTGATAATTGTGTTCAGGATGCCAGGTACTCACAATATAGTCACCATCCTCATAGAACTCCAAGTGAAGCCCGATGGGATTGTCAGGACTGCAACCGAAACAGTTATATCCCTCATGGTTGCGCCAAGGGTTTATTATCTTCTTCATTGTTTTCTCTATTTATTGTATAACCAAACTACTAATGCCATCTGTGCTATCAGAATGAAGGGTACACCATACCTGAACTTCTTATGCAGGGTCTTATGATGCCAGACTTTCATTCCCAACCATGCACCTATGCTTCCACCAAGTACAGCCAAGCCCAATAATGCCGTCTCTCTTATGCGCCACTTGGACTTTTTCGCTTTCCACTTGTCGATACCGTACATGAAGAAAGTGACCACGTTGATGACAGCGAGGTAGATAAGGGCGATATGCAGGAGGCTGATGTCGTTCATTCTTTATATCCCCCAATATGCTTGAAGCCGAAAAGCAGATAAAGGATATAAGTATAGCATCCGCTAACGGCACTTGCTATAATGTCCACCCAGTCCATCCTTTTTGCAAGAAAACCACTAGCGACTTCCCATAAGAAAAAGAAAAGCACAGCGTAAACTATGTTCTTGGGGATGCTCCATTTCTCGCTTTCTTTGCGGAAGAATGCTTGTGTCAGGCAAACGATAATCGGCACGCCAAAGATACTGGTATAACTATCGGCAAGATGGAAATCATTAAGGTGATGAGAATAAGCGTAAGGGCGGTAGAAATAGGTCAAAATTAAACACAGCACAGTGAGCGCAATCCCTACTGTACCATATATGCGCTTAGCCCGTCTTTGCTTATCTGATAAAATCTGTTCCTTCATAACATACTCTCTAATTGTTTAACAGCTTCGGTAATATCTTTCTCAAACCTCTTATGATCTCTGAGGAAATCGGATCTGTGGTCGGATAAAACTTCATACAGCTCCTGGCTCATTTCATCAACATAGGAAGCAATAGCGATTTCAATGTCATCCTTCTGCCAATCGAGCGTCGAATGAACATAGATTCTCTGCTTCTGATGCAGAAAACTGTAGGCTGTCTCTATACTGTCTTTCGTTATCATTTGTTTTTGTCATAGCCTATCGGACGGAACTGTTTTTGATTGTCGCTGAACACAAATCCATGCCCGTATAGGTAATTCTTTATATCCTTTGGCTCTGTCCCGAAGTTGTAGCACAACGATTCCAACGTGTCAAACTCTTCATCCCTCAGAAGCATGTTGACACTCGAAACGAGTATTGCAGGGTCTTTCGGCAGATAGTCCATTTCACAAATTCACTTAAAACCAAGGGCAAAGGTACTCATAATTCCACAATTATTTGTACCTTTGCACCAATTATTATGATAGTTTATGAAAGTTAAGATTCAGACCATGCTGGGCGACATCGTGGTTCGCCTTTACAACGAGACTCCGATTCATCGCGACAATTTCGTGAAATTGGCGAAGGAGGGTTATTATGATGGTACTTTGTTCCATCGGGTTATCAAGAACTTTATGATCCAGGGAGGTGATCCAGATTCCAAGGGCGCACCAGCAGGCAAGATGCTTGGGATAGGAGGTCCAGATTATACGCTGGAAGCAGAGATCAAGGATGGGCTGTTCCATAAGCGTGGAGCCTTGGCTGCTGCACGTCAGGGTGACGAGGTGAATCCAGAGCGTCGTAGTAGCGGGTCTCAGTTCTATATTGTCTGGGGAGATGTGTACAACGAAGGACAGCTTCGCCAGTTCTCCAAGCAACTGAGGATGCAGAAGGTTCAGGCTGTATTCAATGAACTTGCAGCAGAACATCGTGCGGAAATCATGCAGATGCGCCGTGACAGGAATCGTGAGGGACTTCAGGAACTGCAGGACAAACTTGTTGCAGAAGCAGAGAATAAGGTCGGAAAGTCTGGTTTGACTGATGACCAGATGAAGATTTATTCTACTGTTGGTGGCACACCCCATCTTGACGGCCAATATACAGTGTTCGGAGAGGTCGAGAAAGGTCTTGATGTGGTTGAAATGATACAAGGCACAGCTACAGGACGCGCTGACAGACCTGTGGACGACATTGAAATGAGAATGACAATCATTGAGTGATATGCTGGTAATAAGACTGAAACATACAAGCGAACTGAAAGTAAATGAAGGCTTAACCGCTATTCAGATGGGGGCTGGAGATAAGCTTGTACTTGCTACCACTGCAATGATGGCCTTGATGGAGAACGCTGCCATGTTTGCCGTTGCTGATGATCTTCCAGAAGGTTCTTTGCAAGCAAAGCGAACAAGTTCAAGCGGTACAACTGATGGTGGTCATGTTGAATCCTCTCACCTCAGACCCTCGAAAATTGGTGATGTGGTTAGAGCAGAAGCCGAAGTGACCAAGATTCTTTGCGAGCAAAGCGACCAAGGCCGAGCAGACAGCAAGAAGATAGAGTTTAAGGTGTCTGCTTATTCTGGTGAAAAGCTGCTTGGTGAAGGTACACACCTGAGATTCTTTGTTGACAGAGAACGGTTCATATCAAAACTTGGGTGATTATGGAATTATTAGAATTGATAAAAAGGAGATATAGCTGTAGGAGCTATAAGCCCACGAGTATTGAAAACAAAAAACTGGACTACATTATGGAGTGTGTTCGGTTTGCTCCTTCTGCTGTGAATAAGCAGCCGTGGATGTTCCGTATCATCAGCAGTGAAGAAGATAGGAAGATAATCAGCCAATGCTACAACCGTGAATGGTTTGCTACAGCCCCTGTTGTTATCATTGCATCTATATTGCATGATGAAGAATGGGTACGCTCCGATGGCAAACATCATGGCGATATAGACATTGCCATTGCAGTTGAGCATCTTTGTCTGGCTGCAACTGAACAAGGACTTGGCACATGCTGGGTTTGTAACTTTGATGCTGAACAGTGCAAGAAGTCCTTTGGTCTAGGTGAGAATGAGGAAGCTGCCGTCCTGATTCCTATTGGCTATCCTGCTGATAATCTGAAGGAAAAGAAGCGTAAGTCTATTGAAGAAATCATAAAATGATACAGAGCTACAAGAACATCACTCTATGTGGAAGCACTTGTTTCAAGTATCAGTTCTTGGACAAACATAACGGCAGAGCCAAACGCACCAAGAACCAAAAACGATTGATGGAGATACACAGAAATCGGCTGTCATTCGCTCTTTCAAAGACATTGATGAATGTCTCAATTGGATTAACAATGAATCATCTGCCAGTGATGAATGCTTAGAAGTATTAAATGAACATTGTTAATAGATTCTTGAGTTTATGGATATAAAGGAGTTCATACAGAATTATAGAGAAGCGTTTGGTGAAAAGTCTCAACTCCCATTGCTTTTCGGATATAGTGACAAGCCAATTGCCGACACAGAGAAGATTGGCGGTTGTTTCTTTAAAGGGCTCCAAGCTGCCAGGGATGGTCAGCCTGTCAGTCTGAGTGCCGATGTCATTGGTTGCGGTGGTGGGAAGCTATACACAGGCTTTTCTGATATGCCAGAGCGAGTACCAGGTTTTGTCTCTCTGAAGGAGAAATACAAGAAGACTCCTGGAATGGTTGTAGATTATGTAAACGGACTTGGGATGGACAGAGCCGAGAAGCCTTATCTGAACTTCATCCGCATCGACAAGGCAGAATCCTTCGAGGGAACGGAAGGAATTTTCTTCTATGCTACGCCCGACATGCTCTCTGGACTTTGCGGTTGGGCTTTCTTTGACATTAATGAGCCTGATGCGGTGGTGTCTCAGTTTGGCTCAGGCTGTAGCACTGTGGTTTCTATGACTGTAGTCGAGAATGCACGGCAGGGGCATCGTTGCTTTATCGGGCTGTTAGATCCATCAGTCCGTACTTGGGTTGGTAAGAACGAACTGAGTTTCACCATTCCTTTCAGCCGTTTCTCTCAGATGATGGAAACGATGAAAGAAACTTTCCTTTTCGGCTCTCACGCTTGGGAAAAGATAAAACAAAGGATGGAAGAGCAGCTTGATGAGAGCCACTCTCTTGCTTGAATCTCGGCCTTAGACTGCTGAAGAGAAACGTACCGTCTACAAAGCCATTCTTATGACACCATCGGAACTGTGATGGGAGCATTAGAATGGGACAGGAGCGTCGCCAAAGGGAGGTATATCATCAGCTGAGCCATTGATCTTCGATCCCAGAATCTCACCGCTGCCAGAAGGGGGACGGTTGCCTATACGACTATCCTCAGGATTTTCAAACCGTGTAAACTCTCCACGGAAATTCAGCAAGACATCGCCCGTAGCTCCCTTACGATGCTTGGCTATGATGATCTGAGCCATGCCATGCAGGTCGTGTCCGTTGTCATCCTGATAGATGTGATAATACTCCGGACGGTGGACGAAGAGCACCATATCGGCATCCTGCTCAATGGCACCCGACTCTCGAAGGTCACTGAGCTGAGGACGCTTACCTTCCAATCCTTCACGGGACTCAACCCCACGATTCAACTGGGACAGGGCTATAATGGGTATATCAAGTTCTTTGGCCAGTCCTTTCAATGAACGTGAAATGGTACTCACCTCTTCCTGACGTGATGAGAAACGCATGCCATTGGCATTCATCAGTTGCAAATAGTCTATCATGATGATCTTCACACCATGTTCACGTACAAGCCGCCGGGCTTTTGTGCGCAGCTCAAAGACAGAAAGACCTGGTGTGTCGTCAACATAAAGAGGTGCCCCCAACAGATGATTCACCCTTTCGTCCAGACGTACCCACTCATCGGGAGCCAATTGTCCGTTCAGGATCTTCTTGCCTTCAATCTCACAAACATTCGACAACAGTCGATTGATCAACTGCTGGTTTGACATTTCAAGGGAGAAGAATGCCATGGGCTGCTGGAAATCAGCGGCAATATTCTTAGCCATGGAGAGTGCAAAAGCCGTCTTACCCATGGCGGGACGTCCTGCCACAATAACAAGATCGGAGTTCTGCCATCCGCTGGTCTTGTCATCCAGAGCATGGTAGCCACTGGATATGCCCGTGAGGCCATCCGTATTCTTGGCAGCATCCTGGATCACCTTGACAGCCTGAGAAATAACCGGATCAATCTGAGTGTAGTCCTTCTTCATGTTCTTCTGCGACAGTTCGAACAGTGCACCCTCAGCATGCTGCATCAAGTCATCCACATCAATTGTCTCGTCAAAAGCTTTCGTAGAGATGTCACCAGCAAAAGAGATAAGCTGACGGGCCAGGAACTTCTGTGCAATGATATGGGCATGATACTCCACATTGGCAGAAGTAGACACACGAGAGGCGAGCTCGGTAATATATACAGGTCCGCCGACCTCTTCTAGTTCGCCATTCTTTGCCAGCTGGTCGCTGACGGTAAGAATGTCCACAGGCTTTTCCGCCATCGAGAGGTCACGGATGGCAGCATAGACTTTCTGGTTGCGCTTTTCATAAAAGCTCTCCGGATAGAGCAGTTCACAGACGATGGCATAGGCATCCTTATCTTTCATCAATGCGCCAAGGACAGCACGCTCCACATCGAGCGCCTGTGGCTGAAGATGACCATATACATCGTCAACAACTTGTGTACGCTGCTGACGACGTCCACTCCCTGAATTAGTTTTCTGATCGGGCATAAATACTGTTTTCCTTAATTATTTGTTATATACTTTCTTGACAGTGCCATCGGCAAACTGGATGAAGACAAGTCCCTTCTGACGAGGACTGGCTGGACGTCCAGAGGCATCGCGACAGGAGGTCACCACCTTGCCATTGATCACGACAGTGCCAATAGATGTAATCACCGTCTCCATGTCAGCCTTCAACGTTTCGAACTGTCCTTGTACTATGGACAGATTTGACTGAATCTCGTCAAATGGATATGATTTTACAAAATCTTCGAAAGTTTTCAAAAATTCAGAAGTCTGGGCGTATGTTTTCTCTACGTCAGCACGGGTTACCTGGACAGCATCATTCACATCAAGCAGGTCGCTCATCAACTTTGCAGCAATTATCTTCTCACGCAGTTGTTGCAGTTTACTACGTAGATGCTGTATGTCATTCAGGACAGACTGTTCTGAGGTATTGAAAGAGTCGATAGCTTCCGAAGAAACGTTTTTCACAATCTGCCGGTAACCATAGAATATCAGCTCATAACGTGCCTCGAAATCCTTCAGCTGGTCTTCGGTCAGCACAGGGTTCTTCATTAATTCAAGGATTTCATTGCAAACTTTCTTTACCTCATCAAACCTAGTCTCTACCAACTTGTAATTCTGTTCGTAAAAGTCTACTGAAGTGTGACACTCAGACAAGCGATTTTCAAGGCTTGCCAATACGTTTTCTGACGATTCCACTTTTTCAAGTAGTTCTGTTTGGCTGGCCTTCAACTCGGCTGCCAGATGTTCTGCCAGGATCTCAGCCTCATCCAGCGACTTGTTCAGTTCTGTGATGCCTTTACTGATGGTGCGGATTTCCTGTGACCAGTTTTCTGCATCGCCCACCATCATTCTCAGCTGGTCGTTCTGCGCCTTGCAAAGATCAGACATCGTTGACGTTTCTTCCTGCAAAGCAGCCAGTTCATCTTTAATTGCCGCAACATCTTCCGTCGTTGCTGCTCGTGACATCTCTCCACGCAGTACTTCCATGCGACGGATAATCTCCGATAGTCTGTTCTCATCGACAGGCTGCAGGTTTTCATATTGTTCGCGGCTATTTGCAATCCGTTCCGACAGCCAGGTTACTTGTCCGTCGAGTTTTTCGTATGCCTGACGTAACGATGTCAGCTGTTCCTCAGGCAGGACAATGGCCGACAGTCTCTCACCGGCTGTTGCCAGTTTAGCTTTCTCTACATCGAGAGCCTCTCCCTGCATCAGGATGAGATTGAGAAGAGCTGTCTTATTACTATTGGTTTTGTCCTGTCCCTCCTGGATCATATTCCTATAATAGGAAATCCATGAAAAGAGTTCCTGGCACTCTTCCACCAATTGCTTCCGTTCTTTCAGAGCAGCATCATTTTCGATCTTATCTGTCATTGCCTTAAGAAGAGTATCATACGAGCTGCTATAGGACTGGAGAGAGGCTTCCACTGCCTTGATATACAAGTCACCTTTACTGATAGAGCTCTGCACTGTAAAGATATCATTAAGTCCCTCAATCAATGCGAGTTCCTCATCAAAGCCATCGACCTCTACTCTCAATTGGTCGTACTGGACTTTAGTTGACATTTTGCCAGCATTAGTTGCCTGCTGTTGAATCTTCTTTAATAAGGTTCTCATTGAAGACATGTACGTACCGCATATAGTCATGGATTCTGATACCAATTGACGTGATTTACCGATATAGTCATTTGAAGCGTTCCAGTTATCCAACATCTGAATGGCACTGTTTAATGTCAATGCATAGTCGTTCAAGCCATAAAGGTTTGCCATCTCCAACAGTTCGGTGTACTTCAACCTCGTTGCATAATAGCTGTCCTCAGTATCCTGGGCCCTGGAACTCAGCAATGACAGCTGATCCATATATTCCTGAACAGTGGCCATTCTGCCTTCCACCATGGTTCTATGATTCTCGATCTGAGATTCCAGCATACTTTTCTCCTTTGAAGAGATCCCAGCCTCTGGATCTATCGGAGTGTTCTCCCCATAGACCGTCAGTGTCAATGTACCGTTGCTTGATACCACCCCAGTGATATAGTGCTCTTCTGCTCCTGAGTTCACTAGCCACTCTGTCGTTCCACTCTTCCTGCTGACGGGCATTAACATATATGTGCCCGGCTGACTGAAACACTTCACGGTAGTGCCGCCAGGAAGATAATGGCCATTCCAACTGTATTCGGCCTGCGACGAACTCCACAGCTCTCGGTTTGTATTGGACATTGTCTGATCGCAAAGCACCTCCAACAGTCTGCCATTCTGATATACGCCGATATTCAGGTCAAACAGATAGGTATTGGGCAGTTTGTTCACATAAGTCATCTTGAATCCTAAAGGACCGTAACTCTTAACACCATTCACCATGATACCCTGGAACTCTTTGATGGTTGTTGTCAGTGCAAAGTCATTCACCGTCAATCGTACTGATGGGGTCATGCCAGCAGCAGGTTCAATGCCGATAACCGCCTCCTGATGATAGTTGAAGCTGCCTGATACGCCACCTGTTCCAAACGTACTTGGCTTGAGCATGTTCAGCACGAAATAATCGTCCCCCCCGTTGCTCCATCCCCAATTGATATGGTAACGTCCGTTGCCGTCGTAACCGTCACAGACAAAGGCATGACCCGCAGCCGTGGTCTTATCGGCAACCTTTCCAGAAAGGATGACTGGCCGTCCGGCATCCAGTTCGTTGTAAACCATATCTTCCCACTGGGTAAAAGAGTAACCGTTGTTACGATATTTATAGGCCACACTGCTGCTATAGCCGAAATACTGCTTTAATGCTTTAGGAATATCTGCCACCAAAGCAGAAGAGCTGGCATCATACCACATCTCCACTGATTTGCCGCAATATTGCATCAATGTGGCAATGGCCTGCTTGGCAGCAGAACTCTCATTGCCGGAATAGGTGTTCTTGATATTATTCCACGCAATAGTACTTCCTGCACTTACCCCTGTCACATTCACCCTCTTATTGGCAGACGACTGGGTATAGCTATAGCTTGGAATGGCAGCCACTGTGGCATCTGGATACCTATAGACACTCATGGCCTGAGCCATGGCTGTAGCCACACAACCTGCGGCACAGCGTCCTGTCTGACCGTTTTGCGTATAGGTAGGCAGCAAAATATTGTAAGGTGCAGTCTGATCCCATCCCACTTTCACCAAGGGAGCAATGGCTCGTTTCGTAGCCTGTGGTGTTACTGCCGGGATATTGTTCTCGCGCATATAGCGGATCTGTGCTTCACAAGCCTCAAACCATTCCTGCATATTGCAAGGCAGATGATCCATGTCTATTGAGCCTCTGTTGGAATAGCCCAGCACCTGAGGAGCCAGTTCGTCGCCGGCAATAATCACAAAGCCCTCATCCTTCCCTACATTGAACACATAGTAGCATGGAGCCTCTGTATCGTGGGAACCACGTGCCTTTGCTGCTCTCGATTCTACACTTGTTAAACTGCCTTTCCTTCCTTGTTGCTGAAGGAACTGCTGAGCCCTGTTCTTCGCTTCTTGGAGTAAAACTGTCTCAGCATCAACTGCAAGAACACTCATCATTGCAGCCATTCCGAATAGTATCTTTTTGATCATGATCTCAACGTCTATTGGTAATTGGCTGCAAAAATACGAAAACTTTATAATCTGACCAAATAAAATTGAACTTATTTACGCATTGAAAATTCGCAACCACAATATTGTTGGTTGTAGAACTGGTATTCTTTAAGCAGTTGATTGCGTCGTTCGTACAAGCCACCTTTCCGCCAGTTCTGCGCCCAGAAAGAAGTGCCTTCCACAGCATACTGGGCAGCTTGTCCTGCACGTTCTATCTGCTCCAGGCTCTTCCAACGTGAAGAAGCCAATGTTGTAGCGAAATACTTGATATTCAGTTCCTTCGCTTTTTTTGCCGCTGCAGTCAGCCGTAATGTGAAGCACTGCTCGCAACGATGCCCACACTCAGGTTCACCCTCTAAGCCATGGACACAGCCAAGCCATGACTGATGGTCATAGTCGCCATCTATCCATCTCAACCCTAGACTATCCGCATGGCGTTTGCTTTCATTCTTGCGTATCTCATACTCTTCACGAGGGAAGATATTAGGATTGTAATAGAAGATAACGGGCTCTATATGATGATCTACCAACCACTCCACAATGGCTGATGAACAAGGTGCACAACAGGCATGGAGCAGAACCCTCCCCTGCCCTTCCACCAAATCCGAGGGAATCTGAATGGCAGGACGTTTCATAATCCGCGTGCTTTCCAGATACGGTCCTTAGCCGCATTGATCTCCTGGAACTTCTTTTCTGCAGCCTTGCGTACGTCCTCTCCCAATGCAGCCACCTTGTCAGGATGGTGCTCCAAGGCGAGTTTACGGTAGGCACGTTTCACTTCATCGTCAGAAGCATTGGGGCTGACTCCCAACACCTTATAGGCATCCTCTAAAGTATTACCCTCAAGATGAAGCAAGGAGTCAACTTCCTTCTCCGACATTCCAAGCCACATGGCGCACTCTTTCAGCGCCTGAATCTCTTCTGAGGGTACAGAGCCATCGGCTTGTGCAATAATGGCCAGGAAATTCAGCAACTGAAGTCGCTGGGAATAGTCCATGTGCTGGTTCATCTGCATGCAGCACTCGCGTACGGTTTTCTTAAACTGATTCCATCCCATTCGCTGCTGCTCCTCGAACAGTTTTTTCAGAATATCGTTTCCCTGATTGACAGCAGAAACACCAAAGTTCTGTCGCAGCATCTGCCTCACCACCTCCATCTCTGAATGCATGGCTTTGCCATCGGCCTTAATGATATACGACGAGAGTACCAGCATAGAGAAAAGAAAACTGTTTCGTTGGCCTTCATCCGTATAGCCATATCGAGAATCACTGCGGTAGCCAGTGCTGTTTCCGAAGGGAGACCCAAACGGTCCCTGAGTGCCCGATTCATTGACAACGTCAAGTCCTGAGTCGAAGAGGGAGCCAATAAATATACCTGCCAGCATGCCCAACGGGCCACCGACCATCCATCCCAGTATTCCTCCTATCCATTTTCCTGCTGCCATAAGTGCTAAGTGTTATTTTTATGAGAGTTGATGTAGAGTATTATTCAAAATAAAACGTAAGTGTGATCATCTTCGAGCGTCCAGGAGTGACCGAGTGGGAATAGACGCGTTTGTTGATGTCAGTCAGTTCCTCGGCATGGTCATAGTCAATAGCATCTATCAGACTGTAACTGAACTTCAACTCAGGTATCAACTTAAAGAAAGGCAAGTAGAAGTCACAGCCCAATCCCACTTCAATCATCGTATCGTAACGTTTCAGCTGGATATTGTCCTGAGCCTTTCCCGAAAGGTTGATCATTGGGTTCAGCCCCGCTATGAGATAAGGACGATGGTTGTTGAACCGTTCTGCAGAAAACTTCAGCCCCAAGGGGAAAGAAATATAGGTGTTCTTCAGATCCTGCGTCTGCAGAAGGGGTTGATTGTCCTCGTTACGCCGGGTTAAATTGAGAAAGGTCAGATGCTTGGCACCAAAGTGCATTGCAGGTGACAGACGGGCAGAGAAGTGCTTGCCCAGCCTCACATCAGCCAGCACTCCCACGCTGAATCCAGGATTCCAGTTGTCCTGGTCACAAAGCACAGTCTCACCGTATTCCGTTCCATCTTCAGTCTTAATAAGCTGAGGTCCAACATTTTGGAACTCAATATCCTGCATATTGAAACCCACAAGGATACCAAAGTGCATTGGGCGAAGGTCTATGTAGGGTTTATATTGTGGACGTCGCTCCTGTGCATTAGAAGTGGAAGGGAAGAACGGGGAAAAGGCCAAAAGCGCCAAGAGCACCCATCTTACCTTATTTATTATTATCTGTCTCATACTATCTATTATAACGCCAAACTCTCCTGTTTTATTATTTCGACTATGTATAAATTGATTCCGGGAAAGCAAAAATAATAGCAAAAATTAGGTAGGAATGAAAAAAGGTTGTATCTTTGCATCACATTTTTTGAGTATAACTATTTATTCATTTAATTAACTAATAAAAATTATGGCATACGTAATTGGTGACGACTGTATCGCTTGCGGTACCTGTCAAGGTGAGTGCCCCGTAGAGGCAATCTCTGAAGGTGAAAAGTATTCTATTGACCCTGATCTGTGCACAGAGTGCGGCACATGCGCTTCTGTCTGCCCGTCAGAGGCTATCAGCCTTCCCGCTTAATTCGAAAGAATAAGCTTCATAAACCGTAATGAGGGGTTTCCAGCAATGGGAACCCCTTTCTTGTCCAGGGCTAAGACAGCAGGGAGAGCAGCGCTTCACGTTCACCAACCACCCAAATGATATCACCCTCTTCAAAACGGCGCTTAGGGCTGACGGACGACAGGTTTTCCTTGCCTTCCTCCAAGCCTACCACCATGCAACTATACTTACTACGGATGCCACTCTCCTCCAAGGTCTTGCCAATAAAGGGACTGTCAGCGCCTATGATCATCTGACGCAGCAGCATTTCACGTTTCTCAAGTTCAGGGTCCTCACCTATCACCTCTGCCTGGAGCGAAGAACCGAAATTAGCCAGCTGGTCATCGCTGCCAATAACCTGGAGACGGTCACCTGGAAAGATAATTGAGTCGCCATCGGGAATATTCAGGCGTCGTCCACCCCGTAGGATGCTGCTTACATGAACGCCGTAACGCTTTCCCAGATTCAGTTCCTTCAGGGTCTGCCCCATCCACCTGGAATCTGATGGGATGTCGAACTCAGCAATGTGGATATCGCGGTCAAGCAGTTTCCCTTCATATAAAGGACGTTTCTTGCCGTGAACCTGTGCCTCTATGTCACGTGAACGGAGATTGTTGATAAATAAACGTTCCAGACGGATACTTCTATGCTTGGTGGTACGTGAGAAGATGACAGCCACCACGACAATCAGTCCAATGGTAATCATCAATGCAGGAGTGAAACGCGACAGATAGTTGCAGACAAAGAACACCAATGCAACAGCCACACCAATCCTCACTACTACGGTAAAGAGCAGGGGCAGATGATTCCGATTACTCTCTGCCCAGAGTGCTTTCCATTCCTCGCTGTGATTCTTCTTCATGACCATTGCGCGCAAAAAGGGTGCTATGAGAACGATGGTCAACACCCCCGTAATGGCATTCGCATACCAATGAAGTTCCCAGCCAGGAAGAATCCTGCGCATAAAGGGAAGGAAGAATGTGAGCATAATAACGATAACCGCTGAGGACAAGATGAAATAGACCACCGTATTGGCAGTCATCTGGGTGAGCAGTTTCTTCCACTTGCTTTGCTCCTTCGTATTGGGATGACTCATGGAGAGGTGGTTCATGGCTTTTATAAGCCTTGAAGGCAACCTTCGCTCCAGAATACAATAAGCCGGCGTGGCAAGCCGTATCATGTAAGGTGTGAGGAATGTGGTTATAACGGATACGGCCACCACAACCGGATAAAGGAAATCACCGATGACACCCAGCGAAAGCCCCAGCGAGGCAATAATGAAGGAGAACTCACCTATCTGTGCCATAGAAAAACCGCAACGCATGGCTGACTTCAGGCTCTCACCACCTAACATGAAAGCAAAGGATCCGAAGACAGACTGCCCGATAAGAATTGTCATCACAAGCAGGAAAATAGGCAGGGCATAGTCTACCAGTATCTTAGGGTCTACCAACATACCAACGGATACAAAGAATATTGCGCCAAAGAGATTCTTCACTGGTTCCACAAGTTTCTCAATGCGCTCGGCTTCAATGGTCTCTGCCAGAATGCTGCCCATGATAAAGGCACCGAAGGCTGATGAGAATCCTACCTTCGTGGAAAAAACAGCCATAGCACAGCAAAGACCCAACGACACAATAAGCAAAACCTCTGCATTGATTAACCGTCGGACAGAACGAAGGAAGATGGGTATAGCAAATATGCCTACGACCAGCCACAGGACGAGAAAGAAACCAATCTTCATTAAAGAGCCCAGCATCTGTCCTCCATCGGGATTGTTTCCACTGGCAATGGCACTCAACATCACCATCATGACAATAGCCAGGATGTCTTCCAAAATGAGCACACTCATAACGAGGCCTGCAAACTGCTGCTGACGCAGTCCCAGGTCATCAAAGGCTTTGTAGATGATGGTTGTACTCGACATGGCGAGCATACCACCAAGAAAGATGCAGTCCATCTTTGACCACCCAAAGAGATGCCCCACCAATATGCCCAGCATGGACATGCAGAAGATGATGCTGACAGTGGAGATAATGGGCGAAGCCCCCATTTTCAGGATCTTCTTGAACGAGAAGTCCAGTCCCAATGAGAACAGCAGGAACATCACACCAATGTCAGCCCAAAGATGAATATTCTCTGAATCAACGACAGAGGCGGTATAAGGCATATGGGGTGAAACCAGGAATCCGGCTACCACATAGCCCAACACCAATGGTTGCTTCAGCTTCTTAAACACTAGCGTAACAATGCCTGCTACCACCAGCATCAACGCCAAGTCATGAATCATGGGAGGTAGTTCACTCATGGGATCAATCGTTATGGAAAGTCAAATGGTGGGATGTGGAATGGGAATGATGGAATGGTCATTTATTGTATTCCGCAGTCAGTTCACATATCTTCACGACTACCTGCATGGCTTTCTCCATTGACTGTATAGAAACGAATTCGAAGGGACCGTGGAAATTCACTCCTCCTGCGAAAATATTGGGGCATGGCAAGCCTCGGAAGGACAGCTGTGCGCCATCGGTACCCCCTCGAATGGGTTTCACCTTAGGTGCCACTCCGCATTCCTGCATAGCCTTCAGCACAAGGTCTATGACATGCATTTGCGGGTCAATCTTTTCCTTCATATTATAGTACTGGTCGCTGACTGTACACTCCAAGGTGCCTTCACCATACTTCTCGTTCATGAGTTCAGCCTGCTTCATGATAAAACGCTTGCGGTCTTCAAACAAATCGCGGTCGTGGTCACGGATAATGTAATTCAGACGAGCTTCCTCAATGGTTGACTGAATACCCAGCAGATGATAGAAGCCCTGATACCCCTCTGTGGTCTCTGGGGTCTCATTAGATGGAAGCATTGCTGCAAACTCAGCTGCTAAAGCATTGGCATTAACCATCTTACCTTTCGCATAGCCAGGGTGAACACTGACGCCTTTGATACGGATCTTGGCCGATGCTGCATTGAAGTTTTCAAACTCCAATTCTCCAAGGTCACCTCCATCCATCGTATATGCCCACTGGCAACCGAACTTCTCCACATCGAAGTGATGAGCCCCCATGCCAATCTCCTCATCAGGATTAAAAGCCACGCGGATGTCACCATGGCGTATTTCCTTATGATCGCGCAGGAAACACATAGCCTGTACGATTTCAGCAATACCTGCTTTGTCATCGGCACCTAAAAGCGTATGGCCATCAGTCACAATGAGGTCTTCTCCCACATGATGAAGCAGTTCAGGAAACTTCTGGGGTGACGACACAACACCTTCCGACAACAGTATCTCCTTGCCATCATAGTTGTGAACAACACGTGCTTTGATGCCAGCGCCCGAACAATCGGGTGACGTGTCGTAATGTGAGATGAAGCCGATAGTAGGCACATCGTCCTTGACATTACCCTTCATAGTGGCATAGATATAGCCCTTCTCGTCCATTTCTACGTCCGACAGTCCTTCACGCTCCAGTTCCTCTTTCAGGTACTTGGCAAAAACCAGCTGCTTAGACGTGCTGGGTACTGTCTGACTGTCTTCAGCCGACTGGGTGTCGAACTTCGTATAATTCAAAAATCTCTCTGTTATATCCATCACTCTACCTATTTTTATATAATGATTGTTATAATTCCAGTGATTGCTAAAAACGCTATCATTCTTTTGTCAGCTTGATGCCTATGTCGGCAATGCCTATCAGCATCTCGCGTTTCATGTTGTGCCTGACGCAGATGTGCAACGAGTCCCCCTTGTTCAGCATCACCCTCGAAATGGGAAAGGTGTACTGATAATAGCTGATACCGTCTCCCATAGGTTGCCCGCCTTTAGTGAAGAGGTTGCAAGTCAGAGTATCGTATCGTACATGTCCCATAGGAAGCAGGACCTGTTCTACGGTCAGTTGCAGGCTCGTAAAGGGGAAACGTCTGTCCAGCCTCAGTCCCAGTTCTTCAAGATACTGCCCACCCTTACCAATGGGACGGATGTCAAAGAACAGCGTGTCATTCTTTTCCCATCCATCCAGGGGAGTATGTACGTAACGGTTGTATATAGTCTTCTGATTACATCCCGACAGGAGCATAACGACTGTTGCAAGCACCATTACAAAGGGCTTGACCTTACTGTTTCTCATCTTCATTCTTGGGTGCAGGAGACTGACGTCGCTTGTTGCGAGAGCCGCCGGAAGGCTGCTGTTCTTTCTGTTCACCCTGGGGCTTGGCGTTCTGGACTTTCTTTTTCTTTTTCTTCTTGGCCTTGTCAAATCTGGTGATACTGTCGCCGGCCAGCAAGTCTACCGGTCCCTCAGGTTTCTGCTTACGGTTCGTGCTCTCCTCGTTTTCCAACGTCAGGGGCTTTTCACCTTTACGATTCATCTCGATAATCTGCCTGGCCCGTTCTGCCGTAATCGTCTCAAGATTGGCTGCGACATTCTTATCGGTTGAATAGGTTACGAGACCAGCCAGTATGTCGCTCTTAAAGAGGTAGTAATCACCATCCTGAGTCTGAAGGATAGTATCTTTCGAAGGCAGGCTTCGTGATGCTTCTATATAGTCATCGACCTCGTAGTTCAGGCAGCATTTCAGTTTTGCACACATACCTGCCAGTTTCTGAGGATTGAGCGAGATATCCTGGAAACGCGCTGCCGAAGTAGATACGCTGACAAAATTCTTCATCCATGTGGCACAGCACAGTTCACGTCCGCAGGGGCCTGTTCCGCCAATGCGCCCAGCTTCCTGACGGGCACCAATCTGCTTCATCTCAATGCGCACATGGAATGCAGCAGCCAGATCCTTGATGAGCTGACGGAAGTCAACACGCTCGTCGGCAATATAATAGAAGATGGCTTTCTGGCCGTCTCCCTGATACTCCACGTCACCTATCTTCATGTCCAGTCCCAAGTCTTTGGCTATCTGACGGCTCTCAATCATGGTGAAGTGTTCCCTAGCTTTGGCTTCGCGGAACTTATCCATATCAATGGGCCGTGCCAATCGGTAGATGCGCTTGATGTCATCGGCACTTTTCAGATTGGCTTTCTTCAACTGCAATTTCACCAGTCGCCCCGTCAGTGTCACCACTCCGATATCGTGACCGGGGTTGGCTTCTACTGCCACTACATCGCCTTTCTTCAAAGGCAGGTTGTTCACATTATGATAGTAGCCCTTACGGGTGTGCTTGAATTGCACCTCCACCAAATCAGTGGTTTCAGCATTTCCCGGGACATCAGCCAACCAGTCGTAGGTATTGAGCTGACGGTCCTGCCTACCAATGGCTTTCTTGCAGAGACCACGGTCACATCCTGTGCGTATTTCGTATTCTTTTCCCATTTATTTCTGTATTAATTGTACAATCATTTTCAAGGCGAAATCGAAAAAAACGATCTTCGCATTAGCGTTCTGTCCTATATCGCGAATGGCACGATTGGCCAAGTCGTATAGGGACAATATATTATCTTCATTCACAAAGCGGGCGAAGTTCTTGGCAAACTCCTCCTCCTTCTGAGTCATATAGCTCAGTTCGGCCTCATGGAAGTTGTACATGAAGCTCTCCCGTGTCATCCTGAGGAAATAGACGAGGAAACGCTTCTGCTTCTCCCTTCCGAAGACAGCCAACGTCTCGCTCCACTTGCGTAAGTCCTTGACCCTCCGCTGATATGCCAACCGCATGAGTGTAATGAAGAGGTCTAGGAACACTTCATTCTCTGTTCCCACCTTCAGTTCCTCTGTAGCTTTCATCCAGCTGCCCCGTGCCAAACGGCTGATGCGGCGGGCATCATCTTCACCAATGCCCCGACGGCTGACCAGTGCCTGGGCAATATCCTCGTCGCTGATGCGTCCAACGTCTATTCGCTGCACACGGCTGCGAATGGTTTCCAACAGCCGATCGGGTTCCTCGCAAACCATGATGAAGACCGTCTGCTGAGGAGGCTCCTCTATCAGTTTCAGCAGTTTGTTGGCACACTCTATGTTCATTCGCTCTGGCAACCAGTCGATGCTCACCTTCCATCCTCCCTGACTCGATTTCAGGCTCAGCTTGCGAACCAATTCGTCGCTCTCGCCTGCAGTAATGATGGCTTGCTGGTTCTCACCTCCCATGGCATTCATCCATTCGTCCATGGAGAAGTAGGGCGACGACATCAGCAGTTGGTGCCATTCGCGTGCAAAGTCATCACTGACAGGCTTATGGTCACTGCTCATAGAAGGCAGCTTGATGGTGGGATAAGTGAAGTGTAGATCGGGATGCTCCAGCTTTGCCAGCATGGCTTGCGTGTTGGCTGAAGGATTGCCGGAGGAGAGCAGCTGGCATGCAAGGCTGATGGCCAGGGCTTTTTTACCTACTCCTTGTGGACCGCAGAGCATGATGGCATGGGGGAGACGGTTCTCCTGTACCATCTGCAGAAGCCGCTGCTTGGTCTCCTGCTGTCCTATCACCTCGTCGAACGTCATAAGCCTTTTATCTTTTTCACAATCTCTATCACGCTGTCCACAGCACCCACAGTATAGAAATGGATGTCGCGTACTCCATGGGAATACAACTCACGGCACTGCTCGGTAGTCCACTGGATGCCTAGCCTGCGTGCATCGTCATCGGTCTTGCACTTTACGATCTCACGGGCCAACGGCTCAGGAATATCACAATGGAACGTCTTGGGCACCACCGTTAGCTGCGAGAGCTTGGCAAGCGGCTTTATTCCCGGAATAATGGGAATAGTAATACCCATTTGCCGTGCCAGCTCTACAAAACGGAAGTACTTCTCGTTGTCAAAGAACAGCTGGGTCACCGCATACTGTGCTCCCAAGTCTTGTTTCTGCTTCAGATACTCCATATCACGTTCCAGGTTGGGAGCCTCCTCGTGTTTTTCCGGATAGCAGGCCACGCCATAGTCAAACTTCCTACCGGGATTCCTGATGGGAGACCCGTCGGCAAAGAATCCCTCATTGAAACGGTTCACCTGGCGTATCAGGTCTGTGGTATGGGCATGCCCGCCAGGCGTCGGAGTAAAACGACTGTCCTCCTTAGCCTTGTCACCACGAAGGAGCAGCAAGTCGTGAATGCCAAGGAACTGCAAGTCGAGCAGTTCATATTCTATATCCTCGACAGTGGCACCACTGCAGATGACATGAGGCTGCACGGGTATACGGTAGCGCTGCTGAATGGCAGCGGCTATGGCAATAGTGCCTGGACGGCGACGCAGCCGCAGCCGTTCATACTGACCGTTAGGCAACTCACGATAGACAAACTCTGAATGATGCGTCGTGATGTTGATGAAGGCAGGGTCCAACTCTGCTAGGCGGTCAATGTCGGCAAACAGCTTATCGGTACCTGTGCCTTTCAGTGGCGGCAGCACCTCAAAGGAAAAGCGCTTTTCCGCTAATTTTTTATGGATGAATTCCGTTACACTCATGTTGCTTTTACGCATTTGGGTGCAAAGTTACATAAAGTCGAGGGCAAAACAAAAGAATTTTTTCTTTTTTTTGCCGAGACAGAGCAACTTCGGGGCATTTATGCCACAAAGTTACATAAAGTCGAGGGCAAAACAAAGAAAGTCGTTTTTTTTTTTTTGCCGAGATGAAGTAACTTCACCATCCCTAATGGCAAAGTTACATAAAGTCGAGGGCAAAACAAAGAAAGTCGTTTCTTTTGGAAACATGTTTCATTTCAATTTCCGAGTGCACAAAGAGGGGAACAACCATCGGGCTGCTCACAACAGGTATAATGCTATGGCTGCACAGGCTTCGGCATCGGCCAAAGCATGGTGATGGTTCTGCAGGTCGTAGCCGCAGGCAGCTGCAACGGTGTGTAGCTGATGATTGGGCAGTGAATGTCCGAACTGCCGCCGTGAAGCGGCGAGTGTGTCGTAGAAGCGGTAGTCGGGATAGTCCATCCGATAGACCCTGAACACAGCTTTCAGGCATCCTTCATCGAAGCGGGCATTGTGGGCAACAAAGGGGATGGAAGCAATCATGTCTCTCCTATCGAGAAACGCCAACTGGCCTGAGAAGAACACCCTGGCAATGCTCTCCTCCAGCTGCTCCCACACTCTCGGGAACACAGGTGCATCGTCAGTATCCTGATGACCAAGCCCATGAACGCGCTGGCACCAGTAGTGATAGAAATTTGGCTCGGGCTGGATGAGACTATAGAAACTGTCTGCCATCTGCCCATTATGCACCATGACCACTCCGACAGAGCAGACACTCGACGGCAATTGATTGGCCGTCTCAAAGTCAATGGCTATGAAGTCACGAAGCATTGTTTCCTTGAACGTTATACGTGAATATGCCCACAAAGGTAGCAAGAAACCTAGAATTATCATTGGTTTTACAGGATAAAATAAGAATAATTAGGATTTCCCCCTAACTGGCTGTCCTATGTAATTATGCCCAAAGAACGGCACAAGGCAGACGACAGTTGTGAGAGAGGATCAAACCGAGGGGTGAGAGTCCTCACTAGAGATTGAGGCAAGGAAACACCCCTTTTCAAGGCGTGAATGGACAAAAATAATCTACAAACCAACTATTTCACTAAAAAAAACGTCCAAATATTTGGCGATTCAAAAGAAAATGCCTACCTTTGCACCCGCAAAACAAAATTGCAACCAACATGGTGCCCGTAGTTCAGTTGGTTAGAGCGTCAGATTGTGGTTCTGAATGTCGACGGTTCGAGTCCGTCCGGGCACCCTCTCCAAACTCCTGTTAGTCAATGACTTATAGGAGTTTTGTTTTGCTTTTAGCGAAAGGGTTTTAAGTTAAATTTAACCAAATTACTGCTAAATTTCTGTTGATTTTGCAAAAATCGCCGCAAAATCACCGCAAAATCGCCGCAAAGTTTTCTTACGAAATGCATCTTTCATACCAAGAAGATTGTAATCTTTCAGTTTGCAAAAACGAAGTAAAATCACATTCTATCGTCGAAAAGTGTGATTTTTTACACATTTTTCTTCGATAGAACGTGATTGAGAGGTTTCAAGAATCTGGTCAGAAATATTTACTTGACGGTAATCCAAACGGACTCTTCCCTTTTCAGGAACATGTTCCTGTGTTCCACAACGTTCAGATTCCATACGTACACCAGCTTCAGAACGTCTTGCACGAACACAATGAGAATATCAGCATCCACATGCAGATATTCAAGATTTAACTAGTTATCAGAATTAGACTTTTAATGACTCATGTTTCCGCCTCCGTCTAAATGGGGATGGACGTGGAAATTTTGTCGTTATCATATAAAGAAGCCCGACCTGTAAATGCAAGCCGGGCTATGATTTTGTTTTGAGTCAGCATGTTATGAGACCTCAATGGCCTTGGTGACTTTCTCATTCGGCTCGGTCTTCGGCATGGTGATGGTCAGGATGCCGTCCTCGACCTTGGCAGAAATCTGGTCTTTCACCACATCGTCTGGCAGCACGTAGTTCTGCTCGTAGTTAGAGTAGCTGCGCTCGACCTTGGTCGCTTTGCTTGCAAAGAACTCACGGCGCAGATGGTGATGGTGCTTGTCCTCATGCTTGTGTTCCTGTTGGTGCCCTCCTTCGATGTTATCAACATCGCGGACTCCTCCCTTCTCAATGGCGATGGTGAGGTTCTTGCCTTGCAAGCGTCCTTCGGCCGAGCGGCCCTCGTCATTGATGGCTACGCGGCAATATTCTTTCTTGATGCTTGGAGCTGCAAGTTCCATCGTGTAGGCCTTCTCACTCTCCTTGACATTGACTGCGGGTGCTGTACTATTGGCACGTTTGAAGCCCCTTGTTAAGGGGCTGGCTTAAGCCAGGGATATAGTCAAACTGGCACGGAATTTAAACTCACTTAAACTATACTGACGATTTATTAAACTCGCTTAAACATTGACAGCATTATCCAATAGTACATAGTGATTACTTCGGCGGCAGACTTTGGAAATGCCGTGTTGCCCAAACCTGAATGAGGAAGACGAGGCAGAGCAGGATGGCAACCTTGTAAGGAGCAGTGAGGTCGGCCCCAAACAGATTGTGCGACAGCGGTATGACTACTAGGGGCGAGATGAACTGCCCCAGGTAGAGGGCTGCGGAGAGCAGAGGCATGACAGTGGTGGCAGAGTTCTTACCTCCCTTGATGCTTGCGATGGTGTTCAGGTAAGGCACACCCACGCCGTTGGCTATGCCGATAAATGCAGATCCGATGAGTATCATCGCAACACTGGGAACAAGATAGGAAGCGTAGCCCAGCAGGAAGAATAGTGGAGCGAAGTATTTGATGGGCTGGCGGAACCAATGCATCAGAGAACCAAAGACTATTCCCACGAAGAAAGCCACGACATCGAGTCCAACCATAATCATTGTGACGGCCTCGCTGGAAAGTGCTGTCTGCTGGCGGGCGATGATGGCGAAGTTGGTTGGGAACACGAAGAAAATCATCATCAGCAAAAGCATGCCAACGACTGAGGGGTGAAACTTCAGCAGCTGGCGAGGTTCGAAGGGGATGCCACGCTTGTTGGCAGAGCCGAGTTGCTCATTTGGTAGCCACAGCCACACCATCACGACGGCTATCAGTCCCATGAGATAGACCAGGAAGGCGTAGTTCCACTCAATCGTAGCCAACAGTCCTGCCAACAATGTTGCTACCACACCTCCCATCTGGTTCATGGCAGCCGAGAGTCCCATCAGCCGCGCCTGTTCCTCTGGAGGGAAGTAGTAAGCCAGCAGCCCAGTAGAGAGTGGCATGATGAGTCCGACGCTGATGCCAAGCATGGCTCGCATTACAAGCAGCACATGGATGTCATTGATGAAGAAACATCCCGCTCCTGCCGTCACATAGAGCAACAGACCCGTAGTGGCGATAGCACGTGTCCGCAGCCGTCGGCTGATGGAGAGGAAGAAGAGGTTGGTGACGATGATAAGCAGGGCGGGCATGCTCACGATGAGCTGTACCAACAGTGCGTCTGCCTCAGAGAAATGAGCCTTGATGATGCCCAGTGCGGGGGCGATGGCGGCTCCGGCCATCACAGTGAGCAGCGACATCGACAGGATGGTAGCCGTCACTCTTTTCGTAACGTTTGTTTTTTCCATAAAAATCTGTGGAGTTGTAAGCTCTACCAAGCTATAGAGTCGTTTCTAAAAATCGGGTGCAAAGGTACAAATAAAAGTTAAAACAAAGGCCGTTTTCATCTTAAAAAATCGAAAAAGTGATGCTATATAGCGTTCGTAAAATCGACTTTTTTTGTTAATTTTGCGGTAGGTTTTAATCCTAATGTATCACTTTAAAAACAACAGAATTATGTCAAAGACAGTAGAGATTCAGATTGAGAAAAGTCGCGGCCTCGTAGAGGGTCTGCGCCGTCATGTCAAGGAAATGGGTGAGCGTGGTGTCACCAACGAAGAGATCAACGCGATGGAACAGGCCGTCAAGGAACTGGAGGCCGTGAACTCCGAGGTGGACAGCATTCGTGAACAACTCAAGCCAACGGTGGCTAAACTAAAACTCGTAATGGATCGCGTAAAGGAGGCCTACGCCGAGAAGAAAAAGACGCTGAAGGGCTACTACCCCCAGGAGCGCTGGATGGACTACGGTGTACCAGACAAGCGATAGGACGATTGGTGAGCACCATCGGACAATTGGTGCTCACCATCGTCCAATTGGTGCTCACCATCGTCTTCTATGTTCATCTCGGCTTAGTATTTCTGTAATCAGTGATGGGGGCTATCTGTAGCGGATGACGGTCAGGAATCTCGTAAGCCAGTCCCTGCTGATACAGCACGTCGATGCGGGTCTTGAACTCATCGCTAGCACCCACTGTGTCAACATTGTGATAGAACTGCTCGATGCTGCCACGCTCTGTATATATAGAAAATCTTCCTTCATGGCTGCGAAATTACACATTATTTTGTATATAAAAGAACGTTTTGGGGCAAAAAGTGAAAATCATGCCGTAATTTGTGAAAACGAAATACCAGAAAATTATCGTACCTTTGCACCGTGAAACTTAAAAACGATAAGATAATGGATTTCAGAATGCAAGACCGTATGGAGTTGAAGGCATTAGTAGACTTCTATGCAACAGAGAGTGACAAGAACAATCAGGACTGCTACGTGGAGATTTTCCGTCCTGACATCAAACTGAACGTGTATTTCGGTGGCAAGCTAGGCATGACTGCAAACGACGTACAGGACATGATCCGTCAGTACAAGGCTTTCGGTGCCGCTAAGGTGTCTTTCCACATGAACGGTCAGCAGAGCGTAGATTTCGTTGACGAGACTCACGCCACGGGTACTTGCTATGCACTGGCTACGCTGGTGACAGAGCAGGAAGGTAAGGATGTGCTGACAACCCATGCAGTACGCTACTATGACAAATACGAGAAGATAGATGGCCGCTGGTGGATCAGTGAGCGTGAGCAGTATTTCGAGTGGTCAACGAATCAGACTCTGGGATAATATGATGAAACAGGTATCAGTGTTAGTGGGTGCTGGCAGTATCGGACAGGCGATTATCCGTCGTGTGTCGGCTGGTAAGCACATCGTGTTGGCAGACTACTCCATAGAGAATGCTCAGCGAGCAGCAAAGACATTGGAGAATGCGGGCTTTGAGTGTTCAACCATACGATGCGACCTTGGTTCAAAAGAGGACATCCTAAAGTTGGTGGAGTTTGCCGCCAACAAGGGAGACGTAATGAATGTTGTGAATGCTGCTGGTGTATCTCCTTCACAGGCTCCTGTAGAAGAAATTCTTCGCGTTGACCTTTATGGAACAAGTGTTCTATTGGAAGAGTTCGGCAAGGTGATTGCAGAGGGTGGATCAGGTGCGATTATCTCGTCACAAAGCGGTCATCGTCTGCCAGCCTTATCGCAGGAACAGAACGAGGCTTTAGCCACAACTCCTGTTGACAAGCTGCTGGAATTGCCGTTCCTGAAGGAAATCAACGACACGCTGAAAGCCTATCAGTACTCGAAGCGTTGCAATGTGCTCCGCGTGATGTTCGAGGCTACTCGCTGGGGACGACGTGGTGCTACCATTAACTCAATCTCACCAGGTATCATCATCACACCATTGGCAAACGATGAATTGCATGGCCCGCGCAAGGATGGTTACCTGAAGATGATTGAGGGCATGCCCGCCCGCCGTGCCGGAACACCCGACGAAGTGGGTGATATGGCTGAGTTCCTGATGTCCTCCCGTGGACGTTTCATCAGCGGTGCCGACTTTCTGATTGACGGTGGCTGTACAGCTTCTTATTGGTATGGTGATTTGCAATACCTCAAGGCTACGCATTAGCGAGAGCAGAGTGAAACTCGTTTCAACTCTGCCGAGCGTGAGTAGGCTCGAACGAAGTTCAAGACGACACACTAATGAGAATTCTTTTCACGATACTGCTTTTTGTAATGACGGCAATGTTTATGCAAGCAAAGACGGAAGAAGAACAGATAGAAACTCTCTATAGGGAAATGTATAAGGCTATGGTTGCTAAGGACACGGTGACACTGAATCGTGTCCATGCCGATGATTTTGTGCTGACCCACATGACGGGGATGCAACAGTCAAAGCAGGTGTATATCCAGTCAATCGCCAACGGGACGCTCAACTATTATTCGGCAGAGCATGAGCAGATGGAGATCAAAGTCAGCGGTAATCATGCTACGCTGACAGGTCACAGCCGAGTTACTGCAGCTGTTTTCGGAGGCGGACGTCATACTTGGCATCTGCAACTCACGTTCCAGTTAGTTAAACGTAACGGTCAGTGGATGTTCACCAACGCCAGAGCATCAACATATTAAACTCCTGCTGTGATTACCCATGTATAAATCCTAATTTTTATTTTTTATTCTGCAAATCTTCTCTCCTGCAACATATTTTGAGCCGTAGAGCAACACGACTTTGGAAGTTTCTTTGTAATTTTGTACCCGAATTCTGATATTCGGTAAAACTAAAAACAAATACACATTATGAAGATATTATTATTAAACGGAAGTGCCAACAGGAAAGGCAACACATTTACAGCACTATCGGAGATTGCTAAGCAACTGGAGAAGAATGGTGTAGAGTCAGAAATCATGCAACTGGGTAACAAGCCCGTCCGTGGCTGCATTGCCTGTGGCCAGTGCAGGGCAAAGCAACTGGGCCAGTGTGTCTTCGATGATGATGTCTGCAACCGTATCGTTGAAAAGCTAAACGAGGCCGATGCGCTCATCGTGGGTTCGCCTGTCTATTATGGTCAGCCCAACGGTGCTGTAATGGCAGTTCTGCAACGTTCCTTCTTCTCAGGTGCCCAAGTACAGAACAAGCCTGCGGCAGCGGTAGCTATCTGCCGTCGTGGTGGTGCTACGGCTGCATACCAGACGATGAACATGATATTCGAGATGATGAACATGC
>JAEEGG010005916.1_pt1 | contig 28808 bp, 24 predicted proteins | sample 9134161 | NCBI WGS metagenome assembly JAEEGG01 (sample SAMN16246543, study PRJNA631951) | gut metagenome | biome: gut microbiome; feature: rumen; material: CR-attached | host: Bos | place: Iran: Karaj | collected 2018-10 | reverse complement strand
TCGGGAAATTCTGCGCCATCGCCAAAGGGGTGGAGTTTGTGATGAATGGCGCCAATCACAGGATGGACGGTGTGACGACTTATCCGTTTTACGTCATAGGCGGCGATTGGGGTAGCGCCATTGCTCCAGTGAAAGATGAATTGCCTCTGAAAGGCGATACCATTGTGGGCAACGACGTTTGGATTGGCCAGCATGTAACCATCATGCCAGGTGTCCATATTGGCGACGGAGCCATTATAGGTGCCAACTCGGTGGTGGCCTCGGACATTCCTCCATACGCTGTCGCTGTGGGAAATCCTTGCCGTGTGGTCAGAAAACGCTTCGACGACGAATTCATCGCTTATCTGCTGGAACTGAAATGGTGGGATTGGAACATTGAGAGGATTGAGGCCAATTTCGAGGCCTTGTCAAGTGGTAATCTATCGTTAATCAGAAAGATAAAAATATGAAAAAAGTAATCGTTATTTCAACCAGTCTCCGCCCCGGCTCGAACAGCCACGCTTTAGCGGAGCAATTTGCCAAGGGCGCGGAAGCCGCCGGGCATCAAGTGGAACTCGTCTCGGTGAGAGGCAAGGAAATCAAGTTTTGCATCGGCTGCTTGTCGTGCCAGAAGACGGGTGCCTGTGTCATCAAGGATGATGTGCCGGCCATCATGGAGAGTGTGCTCAACGCCGATGTGGTCTGCTGGGCCACGCCCATCTATTACTACGAGATGAGCGGCCAGATGAAGACCCTCATCGACCGCATGAACGCCATGTATCCCAAAGATTACAAGTTCCGCGACGTCTATCTGCTAACCACGGCCGCCGAGAACGAAGAATTCGTGCCAAAGCGCGCCGAGAGCGGTCTCACCGGCTGGATCGACTGCTACGGCAAGTCAAGTCTTAAAGGTCATATCTTCTGCGGTGGCGTAGGCGCTCCGAAAGAGATTGAAGGCAACGCCAAGTTGCAGGAGGCATACGAATTAGGCAAACAAGTGTGATTCTCGCTTTTGAAAAAGAGACTGCATGCCGCCGCAAGGGTTTTCTTCCTTTGCGGCGGTTTTTTATTCGTGGTGATGTCCCTCGCAGTGGTGGCGGCAGCTGGGAGCGCCGTATACGATGGTGCCATTGAGAAACATCGCCAGCACCTGCTCCACAGGAAGTTCTGGCGCGCCAGCATGGATACGAATGCCCAACTGGTTCAATAGATTGACAGCGCCCTGACCCAATCCACCACAAAGCACATCGGTGCAACCCTGCTCAGCCAAGAACCTAGGCATGGCACCATGCTCATGCTCAGGCGCTTGCAACACCTTTTGGTCAACAATCTTTCCGTCTGCAACATTAACAATAGTAACTTGTGGCGCTTTTCCGAAGTGCTGCCACAGTTTGCCCTCGTTGGTGGGGATGGCTATTCTTTGATTCATGATCGAATGGTTTTGGATTTTTCGGCAAAGATAGTACTTTTGCAGCAAATTCGATTCAAAATGAAGGTCAAAACAGTTATCACAGCACTGTTCACACTGGCAACATTGGGCATGTCAGCGCAAAACAACACCGAAGGCGAGACATTCCAACTCACCAAACAGGGCGCGCATTATGTGTTCACCGCCAGTATCAATGGCACAGCGGATGCCACAATCCTGGTGGAATCGGGCATCCCAGCCTTGCTGGTCGATTCGGCATACCTTTTCAGCAGTGGTATTCTATCGGACATAGAACTGACCGTCTCTGACAAAGAGAAACTGAACCTCGCCGGACGCGTCTATAAAATCACACACAAGGCAAATGGAACGGTGCGTATTGGCAACAACACCTCCTATATCGGCGACGTGTTTGTGCTGTCAAACTACGACTATGGGCCATACGAAGTAGCAGTGCCGGTGATGTATCTGCACAACGATCTCGACAATGGCAGTCGTATCGTCAGCCTCGACCTGGGCAACCGAAGTCTCCAGATGCTAGGCAGGGCATCGCTTAATGCCATTAATACAGACTATTCGAAGAGCAACATGAACACAGACACCTACGAGGGGATGTTCGCCATAGAGACAAGCATGATACTTGACGACGGGATGAAACCAAGAACGCTCAGCGGCAATTTCATGATCGATTTCGGCAATCCAGAATTGCTATTCCTGATCAATCAGACCGAAGAAGTCCAAAGGTTTCTTGCCGACAATGCCGACATGGAACTGCGGGAGGCCACCACTCCGAGCGGCGAGGTGGTGGGGCAATTCGTCCTCACAAAACAGTGCCAACTCTGCGGTATCGCTTTCCCTGACGCAGTGGTTGTCATCACCAAAAACCTGCCATTGTTTACAACGCCTGGCAACATCGGCTTGAAATTCTTTGAAAGAGCCCATGCCATTTTCGATTTTGACCAGTCTGTTGTTTATATGAAAGGGAAATAGCAGACGAATTCCAAGTTTCGCTGACCACCAATAGAACAACTACAACTGTTCTTCCAAAAACTCCGCCGCGTCGGTCACACAGCCAGTGCATTGGCGAAGGACCGCCCCCGTATCGACACCCTTAAGCATCTTGCATTGGGTGGCGCCATTGCGTTGCTGGAACTGGGTCATGATTTGGCGCATGGCTTTTCTAGTTCCTACCCTATCCTTTTTAGCCAATCCCAATACGATGCCTGCTCCGACAAGAGCGCCGCATGTGCCATCCATATTGCCCATGCCTGAACCGAAGGCGTTGCCTAGGTTACGACCTGTTTCCTCATCAATTCCGATTAGGTCAGCGTATGTGCAAATGATGGCTTGGGCGCAGTTGTGTGTGCCGTTTTCTAGTTTCTCTGAGGCCATGTGTTTTCTAGTTTCCATGAAATACGTATTTTTTTGCAAAGATACACTTATTCTACGTATTTTTGCCTCCAATTATGATAGCATTCATTGATACAGAGGTTAATCCGAAGACGAAGAAAGTGGAGGATTACGGAGCAGTAAGGGAGGATGGGGCCGTGTTGCACTCTCATTCCAAAGCCGACTTCGATGCCTTTGTGTCGAAGTGCAACACGATATGTGGACATAATATCATCAACCACGACCTGAAGTACACGGCGTTGAGGGGCAACCGCACGATCATTGATACGTTGCTTCTATCGCCGCTGTTGTTCCCTAAACGTCCTTATCATAAGTTGGTGAAAGACGACAAATTGCAGGTGGACGAACTGAACAATCCAGCGAACGACTCCATGAAAGCCCGCGACTTGCTGAATGATGAAATCGCTGAATGGCACCAATTATCACATGATAGGCAGGAGATTTACTATCAATTATTGCATCAGACACAGGAGTTCGAAGGATTTTTCAAACATGTGGGGTTCTCGCCTTCCAAACCATCTTCCTTTATTGGTAGATTATTAAGAACTCAACCAGACTGGACGCCATTGATTCTTAAAGAGTTTGAAGGCAAGGTCTGTAGCCATGCAGATTTCAGCACATTGACCAAGCTGTATCCGATTGAATTGGCATACTGCCTTGCTGTAATTGGCGCTGACGACATTTTCTCCATCACCCCCTCATGGGTGACGCGCAACTATCCGCAGGTGGTGAATGTGATGAGTATTTTACGCAACACATCATGTGGCGACTGTAACTATTGCCGCCAACGATTAGATGCCCACAACGGTCTAAAGGAGTTCTTCAGCTATGACAAATTCCGAACCTTCGATGGAATTCCCATGCAGCAACAAGCCGTGGAATCGGCCATACGCGGAGAGTCATTGTTGACGATTTTCCCCACAGGTGGTGGAAAGAGCCTCACCTTCCAACTGCCCGCCCTGATGGAAGGAAGAAACACGCATGGACTAACGGTGGTTATCTCTCCACTACAGTCGTTGATGAAAGACCAAGTGGACAACTTGGCCGCTCGTGGCATCAGCGAGGCGGTTACCATCAATGGCTTGCTTGACCCCATAGAACGGGCAACGGCCATCGAACAAGTGGCCGACGGGAGAGCCAACTTGCTTTACATCGCCCCAGAGATGTTGCGAAGCAAGACCATTGAAAAACTGCTTGTCAGCAGGAATGTTGTTCGCTTTGTCATCGACGAGGCACACTGCTTCTCGGCTTGGGGCCACGATTTCCGGGTTGACTACTTGTATATCGGCGATTTCATTCGAAACTTACAGAACAAAAAACAGTTGAGCCAGCCTATCGCAGTATCGTGTTTTACAGCTACAGCAAAACAAAAGGTTATCAGCGACATTTGCGATTATTTCAGAGCGAAGCTCGGTTTGGAACTAAAGATTTTCGCCGCCAATGCAGAAAGAAAAAACCTACGTTATTCTGTACTCCATGCCGATACCTCTGAGGAAAAATACAATCTACTGCGTTCTCTGATAATTGGGCATAACTGCCCGACAATTGTTTACGTGTCTCGCACTCGTATTACGCATGAATTGGCACAACATCTGAAAAACGATGGCATTCAGGCCTTGCCGTTCAACGGAAAAATGGAAGCCGACAAGAAAGTGAAGAACCAAAATGCTTTCATGAGTGGAGACGCACAGGTGATTGTGGCCACATCAGCCTTTGGCATGGGCGTTGACAAGAAAGATGTTGGACTAGTTGTGCATTATAACATCAGCGACTCTTTAGAGAACTACTTGCAGGAGGCGGGGCGCGCGGGGCGTGACCCAGAAATGCAGGCCGAATGCTTTGTGCTTTACGATGATAGCGATTTGGACAAGCACTTCATTCTCCTCAATCAGACCAAACTGAGCATCAGTGAAATACAACAAGTTTGGAAAGCCATCAAAGACCTCACAGCCAAACGAGACCATGTCAGTTGCTCGCCGTTGGACATTGCCCGTCAGGCCGGATGGGGCGAGGAAATCTACGACATTGAGACGCGCGTAAAGGCAGCCATCGCAGCATTGGAAGATGCAGGATTCATACAGCGAGGCAGCAACTCGCCACATGTTTTTGCGACGGGCATAGCGGTAAAGAACATGGACGAGGCCCGTCGCAAGTTGACGCTCTCTCCTCTTTTTGACGACCAATCGCGAGAAGAGGCTGCACGCATCATCAAGTCGCTTATCAGTGCCCGGGCTACTACCGAAGACCGTGGAACTGAAGCCGAAAGTCGCGTAGATTATTTGGCCGACATCCTTGGATTGAACAAGGCATCGGTAATTCGGAACATCAATCTGATGCGGCAAGAGGGTTTGTTGGCAGACAGCCGCGACATGCAAGCATGGGTGTCCAAGAGCACGTCTCAACGCAATCTTGACATCATATTGAGACTGGAGCGGTTCCTTTTGCAACGGTTTGGCGAAGAGGCACAAAGGATGAACTATAAGGAATTGAATGAAGAGGCGCAGAAATGTGGTCTTACCTACTCCAACATCAAAAGACTGAGGACGTTGCTTCATTTCCTTTCATTGAAAGGCTATATCTACAAGCAAGAAGGCTATAGAGACAGCGTAGGGATTCGCCTTCAGACCTCTCAAGAAGTTACGATGGCCCGATTTGAGCGGCGCATGGAGATTTGCCGGTTTATCATCGACACGCTCATTGTCAGCCGAGACCCCACCAAAGACATGACGTTGGTGAACTTCTCCGTCGTTGAACTGCTAAAACAATTCATTGCCAGCCAACAAGAAACGGTGTTTGCCGAAAATGAAAAACCTGAAATTGCTGACATTGAGGAAGCATTGCTCTATCTCACCAAGACAGAGTTGATGAAGATTGAAGGCGGTTTCATCGTTATCTATAACACCATGCAGATAGAACGCATCGCGGACCGTCGCGCTCGTTATGGCAAAGAACAATATCGACTGTTGGATGAGTTTTACAAACAACGCATACGTCAGATACATATCGTAGGCGAATTTGCCAACTTGATGGTTCGTGACTACAGTGCCGCACTTCGTTTCGTCAACGACTATTTCACCATGGACTTCCGCAAGTTCATCAACCATTATTTCAAGGATGAGCGTCGTGCCCAGATTGACTTGAACATCACCCCAACCAAATACGACAAACTCTTTGGCGAACTCTCCCATTGCCAATGCGAGATTATTGACGACAACCAATCGAAATACATCGTAGTGGCCGCAGGACCGGGTAGTGGCAAGACACGAGTATTGGTTCACAAGTTGGCCTCATTGCTGTTGTTGGAAGACGTGAAGCACGAGCAACTATTGATGCTTACCTTCTCAAGAGCAGCTGCTACCGAGTTCAAGAAACGGCTTATTGATTTGGTAGGCAATGCCGCTCACTATGTTGAAATCAAGACCTTCCACTCCTATGGTTTTGACCTTATTGGAAAGCAAGGCAGTCTGGACGAAGCAAATGATGTGGTGCGTCATGCAGCAGAAATGATAGAAAAAGGCGAAGTGGAACCTTCAAAGATTGCGAAAAGCGTACTCGTCATTGACGAAGCACAGGACATGGGACAAGATGATTTCCGGCTGGTACAAGCCCTGATGCGACAGAACGAGGAAATGCGCGTGATTGCGGTGGGCGATGATGACCAAAACATCTATGCTTTCCGAGGTTCTGATTCCAGATATATGCAATCGCTTGTCAACCAAGAGGGCGCCAAGTTGTACGAAATGACAGACAACTATCGCTCTGCAAAAACCATAGTTGACTGCGCCAACCGTTTTGTGCAGCGAATCCCTAATCGAATGAAACATGCTCCCATTCAGTCGGCCACAGGAGAAGAAGGCAAGGTGATGACATTAAAGACTCTGCATAACGCAGAAATAAAGGTTCAAGGTTGCACGGCAATTCTTACCCGCACCAACGAGGAAACCATGCAAGTAGCCTACGAATTGGAACAAAGAGGTTTGCATGCGACCGTTGCCCAATCCATGGGGGGCTTCCGTTTTGGCAACCTTGCTGAAGTGCGCTATTTCATTAAGCAAATCGGCAAGGATGACGAAGTCACCATATCGAAAGAAAAATGGCAAGAAGCAAAAAAACGCACACTTAAAGCGTATGCCTCAAGTACATGTTTGGACATCATGCGTCATTTCTTTGCTGACTTTGAGGCCATCCACAGGACCTATTATCGCAGTGATTTGCGCGAATTTGTTTTCGAGTCGAATATAGAGGATTTCATTGCATCAGATGAAAAATCCGTCTTTGTGAGCACCATCCACAAAGCGAAAGGGCGCGAGTTTGACACCGTTTATCTCATGTCAACAATACCTGACGGAAGACAAGTTGAAGATTTGCGAGCCTACTATGTCGGACTCACCCGTGCCAAGCGAAACCTCTATCTTATAACCGATCCGCCTACTGAGTATTCTTCAATTTCAATTGCACTAAACATGCACGACATTTGGCTTGACTACTTCAAAAGTCGCAAGGACGCTGTGCTTTGCCTCAGAAGTGGCGATAGTCTCCAATACAAAGACGATTATTTGCACAACCAGCAAGGCATTAGTGTGGCAGCATTGTCTGCTGCAGGAAAAGACAAAATAAAAGTTTGGATCGATAAAGGCTATGCGGTAACCAGTGCAAAGGTAAGTTATACTTTGGCATGGCGTCCTATGGACTCAGAAACGGAATATGCTGTTTGCTTGGCGAATCTTGTTTTGTCGAAGAAAGAAGGCAATTAATGAATAATGCCAAAGGTACTACTCAAGATCTAAGAACATAATAAACACGACAATATGGACGACACCCCCTCATTCCGCCCGATGCGACGGTTCAAACAACAGATGACTGATAAAGAGTGTATTGCCCTTCTTCAGACGGCGCCTCGCGGGGTGCTCGCTGTACTGGGCGATGGCGGCTATCCTTATACCGTGCCGCTCGACTTCGTGTATGACGACGGCAAAATCTATTTCCACTGTGCCAAAGAAGGGCACAAACTGGACGCCATAAGAGCATGCGACAAGGTCTCATTCTGCGTCCTCAGCGAAGGCGTGAAAGAGCCCAACAGCTGGTGGTATCATTTCAAGAGCGTGGTCTGCTTCGGCAGGATGCACATCGTGGAAGACCCCGCCCGCAAGAACGCCTTTTTACGCCTACTGGGTGCCAAATACTTTCCGCAAGACTATGACATAGAGGCAGATATGGCACAAGATGCACCCAATGCCTTCATTCTTGAACTGCAGATTGAGCATCTGAGCGGCAAACGGGTTAGAGAAAAATAGCAGGTTTTGGGTGCGAATCAGACCTCAATCCAAATTTCGAAATTCAGTAGGCGAAAGGCCTGTTTCGCGCTTGAAGTAGCGACTGAAACTAGCTTGTTCGCTAAAGCCTAACATATCGGCGATGGCCTGCACGGAAAGATCGTGCCGAATATGTAGCAGCATTTTGGCTTCGGCAATAATTTTGATGCGAATCCAATAAGCAGCGTTGTAACCTGTTTCTAACTTAATGACTGTACTGAAATATTTAGGACTCAGACAAGCCTTTTCTGCATAAAAAACTACATCATGGTGCTTGCGAAAATGCTGGGCCAAATTGGATTGGAACTGCATACTGATGCGTTTATTGGCACTGGTTTCATGCAGTTTGCTTATACGGTAGTGACTGAGCAACCGCAGTAAAAATTCCAGCAAACGGGTCATAAGCATCCGGCTTTCAGGGAGTTTGAGTCGTTTGATTTCTCGCATTCCCTCCACCACATCCGTTATCATCCTATACTCATGCCTATCAAGTTTCACGCATGGGTGCGACTCATAGCGGTAGCGCATCTGGTTGATGATTTGCAGAATGGGATCATCCAGCATTGAGGCATCAACAACTATCAGGGTGGCAAGGTAGTCATCGGTTTTATTCACCATTCGAAGATGATGGTTAGGAAAGATCACACCCACAGTGTGCTTCTCTGAATAGTCGGATTGGTCGTCGTACATGAGTTGTATGTGTCCCCTATGGCCAATGCAGATGACGTAATCGGGCGATACAAACGGTTTGTCGCCAGTGGGCAATCCCCTGACATCATCAAAAACAACGATGCCTTCCTCATTGATTCTTTGAAGGTTCGATACCATCGGATGGGGTGCAATCTGACTTTCTTTCATGTGACAAAAATACTGAATTTTATACAAACCATTTACCAAATCCGACTTTTTGCCAAATACCACACCCAATATGTTATCATTTGCGTTGCGATAGACTTATATTTTTGCAATTGAATTATACTAATAGTAACCTTTGTATTAATCGAATACGGAAAAAAAACTAAAACTGAATGATCAGGTTATTGTGATTCATTTGCATTTTTTGTAAAGGCATAGCTCTCGGGCTATGTCTTTTTTGACTTTATTTGGAACAATAAAACACCTTGATTCGAGGTTATAAATATATGAAGATGAAACAATTCTTGAATTATTTGTTATTTGTCATGCTTGGGTTATTGGTTGTGGGTTGCCAAAAGGACAACATTGTCCTCATCGACCCAATCAACACCGAAGAAGACGATATCACGAACATTGAGTTTACACAGACGGTTTACGTGGCGTATTCCTTGAGTGAAAGCGCCTCAGTGACAGGCACGAACGAAAACTTTACGGTCTCAATCAGTGGCAACGATGTGACTATCGTTTATTCTGGCGATAAATATGTGATGTACGAACTCTCTGGTTACACCAACGATGGTTTCTTCAAGTTGTATAGCACCAAGAAACAAGGCATAACGCTGAATGACGTGAACATCACCAATCCCAATGGTGCCGCCATCAACGTGCAAGGGACGGTATTGGAACCGAACAAAGGCAAACGCACTTTTGTAGTGGTCAATGGCGGCAACGCTCTTTTTGATGGCGAAACCTATAGCGACACACCCTCAGGCGAGGACGAGAAAGCAACGTTTTTTAGCGAGGGACAATTGATTTTCAGCGGCAGCGGAACACTAACGGTGGGTGCTATCGGAAAGTCGGGCATCGTTTCCGACGACTATATTGTTGTCCAATCAGGCAACATCAATGTTTCAGTGACCTCGAATGCCTATTACGACGAAGAAAATGCAGAATATAAAAGCCCTGCTGGCATTAAGACCAACGACTATTTCTCGATGAAAGGTGGCGACCTCATCATCAGCAGTTCGGGAACAGGCAGCAAAGGCATCAGCAGCGACGGCAACGGCTACTTCAGCGGCGGCGGCGTTTCGGTGACCGTCTCAGGCAGCAACTATGGCTCGTCGGGCGGCTGGGGCGGCAATTCCTCCAACAGCAAGTCGTCCAAAGGCATGAAGTTTGACGGCGACTTGTACTTCTCCGGCAGCCAAGTCTTTGTGAACTGCAGGAACCATGAAGGCATTGAAGCCAAAGGGGCATTGACCATTTCGGATGGGGAAGTCTATAGCACTTCCAGTGCCGATGATGCCATCAACTCGGGCGGCGATTTCACCATCAGCGGTGGTTATGTCTACGGCTACAGTTCCGGCAACGACGGACTTGATGCCAACGGCAATTTCTATATCAAAGGCGGGGTGGTCTATGCCATCGGTGCCCGCTCGCCAGAGGTCGCCATTGATGCCAACTAGGAAGGCGGTTATAAACTCTATCTCACTGGTGGCACCTTAATCGCTGTCGGTGGATTGGAGAGTGGTTCATCACTTACACAGAGTTGTTATTCAGCCTCTTCATATTCAATAAGCACCTGGTATGCTTTGACCATTGGTGCAGAGACCTACGCGTTCATGACCCCGTCCAACGGTGGCACGCCCTTGGTGGTTTCGGGTGTTTCCTCTCCTACCCTACAATCAGGTGTGACGGTATTGAGCGGCACTACCCATTTTGAGTCCTGGTTTTACGCGGATGCTGCTGTCAGTGGCGGCAATTCCGTCAACCTTTCGTCCTATTCTGGAGGAAACGGTGGTGGAGGTGGCCCTGGTGGTGGCGGACATGGCCCTTTTTGAGTTTAGAGTTGTAGGGTTGTCACACTGTGGCAACCGTACAAAGTGAATATTGTGTTTGAGATAATTTATAAGTTATGAAAAGCAAACAGATTATCATATTGATGTTAGGGTTGTTGTTCCCCGTTTTGGCATCAGCCCAAACCGATATTGCCCTCGACCCTGAAGTTGGTGGACGCGTATCCGTTTCGGTGGACAAAAGAATCACCCGAGGCCTACACGTCTCCCTTGAAGAAGAGGTGCGTTTCGACAACAATTTCGGCAGCCTCGACCGACTGCAAACCACGGTGGCATTGACCTATAAGGTGCATCCGAACATCAAACTCGGGTTGGGCTACGCACTCATCAACGGCTATGGGACCCAATCGGAATCATTCAAAAATCCGCGCCACAGACTGATGGCGGATGTCACGGGAACCATACATTACGGCAACTGGAACTTCTCGTTGAAGGAGCGCTTTCAGGTGACACGCCGAACGGGCGACTTCAACGTGTACCAAAATCCGCAGAACGCTTTGACGCTGAAAAGCAGATTAAAGGTACAATACAAGGGTTTGGGCAGGGTTCAGCCTTATTCTTATTTCGAGGTGCGCAACTACTTGAACGCCCCCGTCATCGAGGCAGCTTACGACGGCATGGTTTATGTTACGCTGGACGACCATTCCGAAGAAGGCGAACCTGGATGGTTCCTAACGGGCTTCAACGGCGGTTACGTCAACCGCCTCAGAGGCTCATTGGGCGCAGATATCAGGCTAGACAAGCGCAGCACCTTGAATTTCTATATCTTGTGCGATTATATCATGGACAAGCAAGTGGATGCCAACGCTGAAGGCACCAGACTAAAGTCATACACTCGCGAAACAGGTTTCCGAGGCTGGATTGGTGCAGGATATGAATTTGCGTTTTGATAGAATTGCGAAAGCCATCAAACCCAACTGAAGTTCTCCTCCCCTGCTCCTATCTCGAAATGGCACTTGGTGATGCCGAGGTCAAGGGCAGCATAACCGATGAACGAGAACTTCGCCTTGGCTTCCACACGGTTGCCCTCATGCAAGATAAACTCGAACTTCTGCTGGTTGACGGCAGTGGGTGCCAGCAAAGCGGCTTCCATTCCCCTGCGGAACCATTCGGGCATGACACCTTCAACACGGCAGAAATGCTCGATGCCCTTCTTTTGCGGATGTGCCATGCCTTGGTTGGCGCCATAGCCCAAAGCAATTACAGCCACCAACGATTCGCCGTCAAGCACCTGGTATTGGTCGGGTTGCTTCTTGTAGGACAAGCCCACCCAACAGGTGTTCAGGCCGAGGGTCTGGGCCAACAGCACCACTTTCTCGCCATAGTATCCGAGTTTCACGTCTTCACCTTTGGGGCCAACGACGGCAATGTAATTGCCGACCCCTTTGAACCCGCCGTATTTCGCCATGCCGCTGGCAAAGGCTTTCGGTTCGTTGGTAACCAGTTGGAGGTGCAGTTGACCTTCCTTGTTGCATTCGTCAATCAAGGCCCGCAGTTGAGAGACCTTTTCCGATTCAATAGGTTTTTCCATGTATTGCCGCACAGAGTGACGGGCAACGATAGCTTCTTGTAGTGTCATAATATTTTCATTTTTATACCGCAAAGATAAAAAAACACTATCTTTGCACATAGTTTAACCCCCAAAAAACTCATATTACCATGAAAAAAAGAGTACACATTTTGTTGGCAGCAGTACTGCTGATGGCGGCCACAATCACGGGCTGCGACCAAAACAAGAGTGGCAAACAACCTGCCGAGCCAACCAAGGTTGAGAATGGACAACAGACCGAAGTGACGATGGAAGTCTTGGAAGCGCTAGCGAAGGCAATGCCCAAGTACAACGAGGTCTATGGCTTCAGCGAAGGCTTGGCTGCAGTTAGCGACAGCGAAACCCATCTTTATGGTTTCATTGACAAGATGGGCAACGAGATCATCCCTTGCCAATACTATGATGTTTTAAGTTTTTTCAGCGAAGGTATAGCTGTCGTGTCTAAGGATGGCGATGGCTGGTCCTTGATCGACAAGAAAGGTCAGGAAATAGTTTCGTTTGACAACCAGTTCCGCCCAGGATTTCAGGTAAGATTCCAAGATGGGATGATGGCTATTTTCAACCCTGAGGATGAGAAGGAAGGCTACATCGACAAGGCGGGCAAGGTGGCCATCCCTGCAGAACTCGACATGAGGATGTGCAACGGCCCCATATCCGTTAGCTTTAACGATGGTCTCTGCAGACGGTATGACTACAACTCCCAAAAGAGCAGCTTCATCGACGAAACAGGAAAAACAATCTTCGAATGCGAAGGCGAGGCCGAAGACTTCAGCGAAGGTCTGGCGGCTGTCGGAAGAATCTATTCGGAGAGCGAGGACGACTTCACTTGGCGCACTGGATTTATTGACAAAACAGGTGCCGAAGCCATTCCCTTCATCTTCAAACATGCCGGACAGTTTGTCGATGGCCTCTGCTGGGCCGAAACCGACAACCAATGCGGATTCATCAACCACGACGGCAAGTTTGAACTGACTGGTGACTTTAAAACCCTTATCCTCGATGAAGACATTGAATGCAGCAACTACCCACTCTGCCCCACCTTTAGCGAAGGCTTGGCATGGGTGTGTAACAAAGAGGGTAAGTTTGGTTACATCGACAAGACAGGAAAAGTCGTCATCCCCTTCCGTTATGAGGCCTGCTACGATGACGAAAGCGAATTATACTATCATCAGCCCTGCTACGATTTCCATGAAGGTCTTGCCCGCATCTGTGACAAAACCACAGAGAAATATGGTTACATCGACCGTGAAGGCAATGAAGTGTTTCCCTGCCAGTTTGAATATGCCGAAGACTTAAATGAAGGTGTCGCCAGGGTGGAACTTGAAGGACAGTCCGGTTTCATCGACGCCAAGGGCAATTGCACACTCAACCTCACCAAGTAAGGCCAGCGACTCCAACTTGTGAAAATGACAATGACCGCTTTTATTCAGTTAAAAGCGGTCATTTTTTAATTCTTTGTTATAATCTAGAAAACTTATTCATCTGCAAATCAAAAAGATAGAAAATTATTTGCAAAATTTTTCAAAAATATCGTTTGCGATATAAAAATAATGTGTACTTTTGCATCGTGAACGATATAAATAAGTGAGATGGAATACGAACAACTCAAATTGGACAATCAACTTTGCTTCCGTCTTTACACGGCGGCACGCCTCACGATGGGTGCCTATCATCCCTATCTCGATCCGCTGGGCATCACCTATCCGCAATACCTTGTATTATTAGTTTTGTGGGAACAGGACAAGCAGCCGGTGAACGACATTGCTCACAAGTTGTTTTTGGAAACCAACACCGTCACTCCTCTCCTGCAACGCATGGAAAAAGCGGGATGGGTCAAACGCACCAAAGGCAAGGAGGACACCCGCCAGCGCATCGTTTCGTTGACAAAGAAAGGCATCGAAATGCGCGAGCAGGCCAAGCATATTCCCGAGTGTCTCAGCAATGAGATCATCCAAATAACGGGCGAAGAGGAAGAATTTGTCAGAATGATTCCCACACTCGACAAACTTATCCAAGGACTTAAACAACAATAAACAAATCAATAAACACTAAAGAAATGGCTACGATTTATGACTTTAAGGCCCTGAACAACAAGGGCGAAGAAGTGGACATGTCACAATATAAGGGCAAAGTCCTCATGATTGTCAACACCGCCTCAAAGTGCGGTTTCACACCCCAATACGACGGTTTGGAGGCTCTCTACAAGAAGTATCAAGACCAAGGTCTCGTCATCCTCGGCTTCCCTTGCGACCAGTTCAAGCACCAAGAACCCGGCTCCGACGAAGAAATCGCTGAGTTCTGCCGCATCAACCATGGCGTGACCTTCCCACTGATGAAGAAGGTCGATGTCTTCGGCGAAAACGCGCACCCCATCTTTAAGTATCTGACGCAACAAGTTCCTAACGAGGAAGTCCACGGTTTGAAAGACAGAGCCACGATGAAAATGGTGGATGCCTTGAGCAAATCCGAAGGTCGTGAAGAAGGTGGCGTACGCTGGAACTTCACCAAGTTCCTCATCTCGAAAGACGGCAGCGTCATCAAGCGTTTTGCTCCCGTGGCCAAACCTGAGGAGATAGAAGCTGATATTGAGGCAATGCTGAAATAAGTATTTTGGCCGCGAGACTGCGAGATTGCAAGACGGCCCTTCGACGGGCTCAGGGACCTTGTCCTGTCCCGAAGTCCCGTAGTCCCGAAGTCAACATTATGAACAGAAAAATAACCCAAAACAACACTAAAATGGAAGCAAAAGATCAAGTACTGCAAGCCATGCGCGAGATTGGCGCACCCGTCAACGCGGGTAAAATCGCCGAAGTCACCGGCCTCGATCGCAAAGTGGTCGACAAGGCTTTCGACGCCTTGAAGAAGGAAGGCGCCATCGTGTCGCCTGTCCGCTGCAAATGGGAACCAGCCAAATGATGCTGCAGACCAATGAAAAAGACCGCCGCAGAGGCTTTGTGCCTTTGCGGCGGTCTTGCATTTCTGCCGGATTGGCATCACAACCGCAACACCACGTTCATAAACGCCATTGGTGACTACACAAAAAACAGACACACACCAACGACACTGATGACTGCCCCCAACACTTCGCGCAAGGTCACCTTTTGATGGAAAATGACAGCCGCCGGCGCGATGATGAGTATAGGCGTAAGTGCAAAAAGCGTCTGTGCGATGCCCGCCGAAGTGTATTGCATGGCCAAAAGCGACGCGCTGACTCCTATGAAAGGTCCGAACACGGTAGATGCCAACACGCACCACATCGCCTTGCGGTCATGCACAGCATGGCGCAATTGTTCTAATCCATTCTTATTGAACAACATCAATACCAAAAAGAAACCCACCAGTCCAATGTAAGCGCGAATGGTAGTTGCGGCAAACGACATGCTGATGCTGGCCGGTAGTGGCAAAACAGCATGGGCAAAGACCGAATCGCCTGAGATGCCAGCAGCGGCAAGCGCGGCATCGTAATGCTTCAACCCCACTTTGCTCAGCACCAAACCGAAACCTTGGCAGATGCCCGCCATTGCAGCAAAGAGAATCCCCTTTGCAGGCAACTTGAAATGAATAGCGTAATGATCGGACTTGTCGTTCTTTGACAATATCGAAAGCGCAATGCCACACAGAGTGACGGCCATGCCAACAACGGCAATAGGACGCATCCGCTCACCGAGGAACAACCGACCGGTGAGCGCTGCCGTTGGGGCCGAAAGCGTCATGAAGAGTTGACCGAAGCGCGAACCAATTTTGATGTAACCCTGCATCAGGCAATAGTCGCCGATGACGTAACCCACCACACCTGAACACAGCAACCACATCCAAGTGTTGCCATCGGCATAACGTGGATAGGGCACTCCCATCACCAACCACAACGTGACTGCCAGAAACAGCAGCGACATTGTCATACGGATGGTATTAAACGGCAGCGAACCCATGCGTTTTGAGCCCACCTCTGCAAACAATGCAGTGGCAGTCCACGAAACAGCAACGCCTAATGAAATCAGTTCTCCGACAAACATTTCGAGCGCAAAGATAGGAATTGTTTATCTTTGCAGGTCAATAAACGCATCATTTTCAATGAAACAACACTTTTTCACCCTATTATGCATCGCACTCATGGGCTGTGCCAGTCCTCAAAAACAGGAACAAAATGATTCAACCATGAATAAGGAAAACAATGAACTGACCGCTTTTGACGTACAGCAGGAGTTTCAGAAAAACGGCTTCACTTGGTTCACAGAGAACCTCATCCTATGCTCGGGCGACACCACCGAGAATAACGCCATGACCATAGGTTGGGGCGGAATCGGCAATTACCTCGGGCACGACCGTCCTGCGGTGACGGTATATGTGGCTCCGGGACGCTATACTTGGGAGTTCATGGAGAGGCACCCGCGCTTCACTATCATGCAGTTCGACGACCCAAAGGTGTGGCAATATATGGGCAAGCACAGCGGTCGAGATGGCGACAAGGCCGCTGCCCTTGGTCTGCATGTGGCCTACACAGAGCATGGAACTCCCTATTACGAGGAGGCAAAACTGGTTATCGAATGCGAGACCATGTCCACCTGGCATCAAACAGAGCAGGACTTCCGCAACGACACGCCAAAGAAGTGGTACGATGGTTTTGAAGCCGGCATCCACACGGTGTATGTCGGCGAAGTGATTAAGGCCTGGAAAAGATAGTATCACACTTTGCCAGACCTCAGCGCCTTTTCTTGAACACATACCCTGCCTTTTCCCAGAGTGGCATCTCGCGAGTGACGATGATGCTATAAAACTTGTCGAAATCGGCTTCAAAATCTGATTCAGTTGACCAGTCGGGATGGGCGTTCCAAGCTCTTTCGGCCACACCTAGTCCCTTAGGGAGCATCTGGTATGTGACATCATCAAAACCACGTAGTTGCAACGACCAAAGCTGCGCTTGCAAACCAATGATGTCGCCTTTGTACGCTTGGGGATTTAGGGAAAATGCCTTGCGCTCGTCCACATAGCCTGTCCAAGAAAGGCCAATCTCGTCAGGGGCATCGCTGTAGGCAAGGTCAAGGTAAGTGTAAGCGGCAGGTGAAAGCACCACGGGAAAGCCTTCGATGCCATCAGTGTTCCAGACGTTAAGGAAATACAGAGAACGCTTCAACCGTTCCTGAGTCTCTGGTTTCAAGTCTCGGGCAATATCCTCCCAACCAGCAAGGCGGATGCCTCGTGCTTCCGCCAAATCCAACATGTTGTTAATAAAGATCTCCTTCATTTCAGAGCGGTCGCGACCCGACCATGCTCCTTCTGGCACTTCGTCGCCGCCGATATGTATGGCTGGCAACGGCACACCTGCCTCTTGATGCAAGCGAATCACTTCATCAAACACGACACCGTAAAACTTGTAAACGCTAGGCAAATCAACGCTCAGCACATTGTCGGTGAAGTCCTGTGCCGACCAGTAATGAGAGGTGTCGGCAGGGTCTTGAAGGCGGTAACCGCTATCGCCCGAGCGCAGCTCATAAGACTTCATGGCTTTAATGGAAGCCCGCGAGTGACCAGGAGTGTCAAACTCGGGAATAACGGCGATGCGGTGTTCCCAGGCATATCGAAGGATCTGCTTGTATTCCTCAGCCGAATAATATGTTACATTCCCGATTTTGCCATTAGCGGTGGGCTTCAGCGCTTTTGTCTCTTGAAGGTTCCAGTCGGGTAAGGCATGGTGAGCGCCAAATTCGGTGAGTTCAGGAAAGCCCTTGATTTCCAAGCACCACGACTCATCGTCAGCGAGGTGGAAATGCAAGGTGTTGAGTTTCCAAGAAGCCATCAAATCGAGGATTTGGAACACTTCGTCCACAGACCGAAAATCGCGCACCACATCAAGCATAAAACCACGATACTGGTAATCCGGCCAATCCTCGATGGTCATAGGGGGCAAGGGACGGGGCAATTTGGAGAGTGTAGTTTGGGCATAAAACGAGCCGTCTTCATCATGGGCCTCAATTATTGGTTCTCCCTCCTCTCCTATCGTGATGCGATACCAACCCGCAGGATGCCACTCTGTTAACTCCATCGGAACCGTACCGTATTGTATGCGTTTGACCTGGGGGATGATGTCGCCCGACTTGACTTCATCATTGCATGTGTATTCGTCCGTTTCTATTTCGGGCAACTCCAAGAAATGATACTTTACCTCCATCGGCCTATCCGGTTTTCCCTTTTGTTGGAGGACAAACCCTTCAGGCGCCCAAGAGCGTCGAGGCAGTGGTCGACCATAATACTTTATCGAAACCGTACCGCTTGTCGGGATGTCGATGTACCATGAAGTGCCTTGGTAGTGATGCATCTCAGGACCTTCTATAATGGTTTTGCCATCAAAGATTTCTTGGAACCACACCCTTGAGCCTTTGGGCATATCGTTGAACACCAAGGTGTGCAAGGCGCGCCCGTCGTCTTGTTTAGCGCCTTCCGTCCATTCAGCCGTAGGGACATGAGTGCAAGCTATCGTTACAAGCAGAGGAAGCATGAATTGAATAATCTTTCGCATGACGTTCTGTATTGGCCGCAAATATAGGCAAAATCACTTGAATACCATCACGAAAACGGTCAGATTGCTGTCGCTCTGCTCAAGAAGCAGTGCTTTCATCGACGACACATGACACCGTCATGTCGCCCGTCACATTTACCATAGTGCGCAACATGTCCAAGGGGCGGTCGATGCCCAAGATGAGTGCCAAACCTTCAATCGGGATGCCGACGGAGTCCAAAACTATCATCAGCATTACAATAGAACCTCCTGGGATGCCCGGCGTGCCTATCGAAGAGATGGTGGCCGTGGCCAAAATGAGCAGCATCTGACCGAAGGTCAAGTCCAGGCCCAAGACCTGCGCCAAAAACACCGCTGCCACCGCCTGATAGCAACTCGTGCCGTCCATGTTGATGGTCACGCCCACGGGCAACACAAACGACGACACTTCCTCGGATACGCCTAAATGCTTCTGCGTCCGTTCCAATGTCAAAGGCAATGTGGCCGCACTCGAACTGGTGGTGAAGGCCAGCATCTGCACAGGCGCCGCTGCCTTGAAGAACTGCTTCATCGTACGCTTTCCGAAGACCCGCATGATGAATGGATACACCAACAAGATGATGACGGCCAAGGCCAACACCACCGTAAGGGCGTACAAACCCAAGGCGGAGAAGATGCCCACATCACCCGCATAGTCCACAATCAGTGCTGCCATCAAGGCAAAAACGCCAATGGGTGCAAAGGCCATGATGAAATCGATGATCTTAAGCAAGACGAGATTCAGTTGCTGGAAGAAACGCACTATCGAGGGCACTTTTGAAGGCCCAACGACTATCAACGCCACGCCAAAAAGCAAGGCAAAAAAGATGATTTGCAGCATCTTGGAGTTGTCGCCCAAGGCTTGGAAGATGTTCTCCGGCACCATGTCGACCAAAAACTGCAAGGGCGACTCATCCTTCACCTGCTGCATCTGCGCTTCACGCTCCACCACGGTCTGCTGGTAACGCTCCATGAACTCCGTCTGCCGGTCTTTTGGGAAAACCTTTCCGGGCTTGATGACGCTGACCATGCCCAAACCTATGCTCACCGCAAGGATGGTAGTGCAGACATAGATCAGAATGGTTTTCAAGCCAATGCGCGACAGGTTGCGGATGTCCTTTAAGTTGACGACTCCCAAGACGAGCGAAACCAACACCAATGGCACAGCAATCAACTTGAGCAAGCGCATGAAGATGGTACCCCAAGGTGCCACCCAGTCGCTGACGAAGTGCTCCCAATGCAAGGCTATGGCCAGGAAACCGAAGCCCAGACCCAAGCCCATGCCCAGCAAGATCTTGGCATAGAGCGGGACACGTTTCCTATGTGTCTCTTCCCTACTCAATCAAGTTGATTTTTTGTGTGGCTACGCCGTCTTCGGTCACGATGCGGACGACATAGACGCCTTTGGAATAGCCTTCCAAGTCCAGTTCCACCTTGTTAGAGTTGGTCTTCCTATCCTCCAGCACCTCTCCCTTGATGCCCAGCAGCATCACCTGCTGGATGTCGCTTTGCGCCTCGATGATGACTCTATCCTTTGCAGGGTTGGGATAGACATCAAACTTCATGGCAGCCAACTCATTCACATTCACATCAGTAGTATCGGTCGGAACGACCTTCACATCGTCGACAAACCAATCGTAGGCCAACCATTCGCCAAAGGTATTGTAACCTCTGAAGCCAATCTTGATGTTGCGACCGATATACTCATCCAAGTTGATGGAAATCGGTTCGTTATAAGCGTTGATTTGTCCGTAAGGCATGTCGGCGGCATCCCATTTGTCAACCCAAGTGCCATCGTAGGTGTCGTACACCCTGACCACGAAACGGTCGTAACCGTCAGTGCCATATTGCACCCAAGTCCAGAACTGCAATACAGTAGGTCTCGTAATGGTCAGCACTGGGGTAATCAAGGTTTGATCCTGCGGTGAAGGGCTCTCGCTGCTATCCCATTCCAACACAGCCTGCTTGTTGCCGCGATGAGGATTCACAACAAAGTTTTCTTCATAGTAGTCCGTATAGTACACCGTACCTTGGACGGTCCAATCCCACCAAGTCGGGTTGCCGTCAGTGGTCCAGCCTTCGGGCATGGTGAACATGCTATTGCATTCCTCAAACGTCTCATAGAGCAGCGGGCATTGATAGTCCCAACGAATCGGGATTTCCTCCGACGTTGCGCTGTTGCCCAAGGCATCAACGAGTTGCACGGTCAAAGTGCCATGGGTGTGATTATCGAAGGCGGGAATGGTGGCGGTGTAATCGTAGTTAGCCCTATTCTTGCCAGCCCTAGTGAATGTCAAATCGTAGGTCACACCCAAAATGGTATAGGTGGCCGCCAACGTAGCAGGCATGTCAGAAGCATCGTGGACTCGCAAAGTGAGGTTCATCTCCGTATCGGCATAGGTCTGGTTGCCGTTGACGGCAATCACCGTGGGAGCCTCATGGTCTTCCGAAGAACTATTGATGAAGATATCGTCGAGATACAGGTTCCAACCGTAGTCACTGACACCCTCGAAGATGATGAAGCCATAGTCATCGGGGCAGTCGAACGTGAAGGCATATTCGTACCAATCGTCCACATCGGCGACGACGGGTTCTTTATAGGTGCAGCGATGGATAGTGCCAAGCAATTGTCCGCCTTCCGAACGCGGCACCGCGTTGTAATACACATTGATACGGTCATCCTTGTTGATATTCGGGTTGCTGTTGCGGAACATCCAGAAGCTGACGATGTTGTCATGATCGTTCAGGTCCATCTTGGGCGAGACCAGTTCGGCAGCCCCCCCCGAAGGATTCGTGTAGGTGTAGAATCGAGCCATATACTGACTGCCCTCATGCGGCATCGCGCTCGGCGTGGAGCCTTCCGTGATGCGGTCGAAGGCATAGTTGCCATAGGTGATGTTGTTTTGCCAGCCAAAGGGCACGAAGTCATTCTCGAAACCTTCCTCAAGCGGAAAGTCGGCGTAAGGAGCCATGGCTGTGATGGCAAAGTCAGCGCTTTGTGTAGGAGCGGAATGGCTGGAAACCACATCGAAAGTGGCGTGAACCACTTCGTTGTTGTTCAAGTTCATCGGCAAGGTCGTCTTGGCTACCAATTCCACTGAACTGTTGTAGGACACAGTGACTTGATTCACTTGAGTGCCGTTCTGGTAGAACTCAACAGGCAGGTTGCCCGTGCTGTTGAACTGATAGGTATCCGACTGTTCGCCCGTGTTGTTGAGGCGGAAACGCAGATAGGCAGGCTCACCGAAATAGACGGAAGTGTCGGCGGTGAGTTGCTCCACATTGAAGTTGTATTGCGCGGTCTGCTCAATAATGATGTCGTCGATGGACAAATACCAAGGTCCGTTGTCGGCCACGCTATGGAAGCCTACATAGTAGGAACCTGAACTCGTTGCCTGAAACACGCCAGAGGTCTGTTCAAAGTCCTCGTTAGCCACCACCATCATCGGAACCGCCGTAGCCGTCATCGCCGAAGGATTGGCACTCGCACCGGCTTTCACTTCCAGGTTGAAATGGTCGACATGCCATGTGGCATACCAGAACGAAACGCGGTAATAATTCCCAGCCGTTACGTCGATTTCTTTGTAAATCCACACGTCGGTGTTATAGGTGGCATACATATACCAGTCGCCTGTGTGGGGCTTCCTACCACGGGCCGTATTGTCATCCGGGATGGTGATGCCGGCTTTCCAGCCACCGTCGCCAATCCAACCTATTGGGGTCTGGCCCACCGTGTTACCATTTTCAAAAGTCTCGTTGACAAGCACTTGGGCGAAAGCACTTCCCGCAAGAAGCCACATCGCAATAAAAGCGTACAGTTTTTTCATATTTCGATTCTTTTTGATATTTGACCACAAAAATAGGGATTGTTTCAATACAAAGTGTGTTTAACATACGAAAAAGCAGGCCCCTGAGCCTGTCGAAGGGCCGTCATAAACATATATTATTTCCTCGCCACCACCAAGAAATGCGGACTCATCCCCATCATCTCGGGCTCCGATTCAGTGATGCGGACAATGTCAAGGAGGCGTTCGCGGCTGGCCTCATCCTCCCACTTCTCCGTGAGGTGTGGCGTAAACCAGATGCAACCCTCCACGGCGATGGCTTTCTCCACCATAAATCCGACTTCTGTGATTTCTGATTGCATTTCTTCGGAAGTGGTGAAATACGACTCCGCGATGAATTTCGGGTATTCCACTGGTCGGATGTGCTCGCCCGTGGTCATCTCGCCTTTGATCATGTTGAAAAACACGGGGTCATCGAGGAATTCCATGAGTGAGGCATTCTTTTTCTCACCATACACTGACAGGGCCCAAGTCATGGAACTGAACTTGGAGATGCCCGCAGCCACCAGAAGACCGCCTTTCTTCAGTACTCGGAATGCCTCACGGAGCGACTGCAAGCGGTCTCCCCTATCGCGCAAATGATATTGTGGTCCCATCAGGAACACCACATCCGCACTCTCGTCGAGTCGGTTGACTTGCAAGGCATTGCCCGTCTCGGCAATGAAACTGCAATCCTGCATCATATTGTTCTTGGCATATTCCACGGCGTTCTCCGCCAACTCAATCAGATGCACCTCGTTGCCTTTCTTTGCCAACCAAGCCGCATACATCCCGATGCCGCCACCGATGTCGTAAATCACCTTGCCGCCATCGATATAGCGCGACAGGATTTCCTTGGTCCTATGGAACTCCACGATGCCCAGACCGCGCTCCAGCCGGCCTATCTCGGCACCGTTATTATAGAAGTCGTAGATTTCGTTCATTGTCTTGTTTTGATGTCGCAAAAGTATAAAATTCTTGCCATTTTGTCACATTTTGTTGATGGCACGCAATTTGACTCACCGACACCCGACCGAAAAAGACTACATCCAACCTTTTACCGTCATGGCGGAGGAACCGTCATTCCGCGAAAGCGGAACGCCATCTCCTTCGCGCGGTGGTAACACCCGAGCGTTCAGGAGATCGCGGGTCAAGCCCGCGATGACGGTTTCAAGGGAGTAGTATTTTTGTATTAGAATCATTAAAAACAAACAAATATGCAACAAACAGGTAACATTGGAGTAAAGACAGAAAACATTTTCCCTGTCATCAAGAAGTTCCTCTATTCGGACCAGGAGATTTTCCTGCGCGAAATCATCAGTAACGCCGTGGACGCCACGCAGAAACTGAAAGCCTTGGCCGCCTCGGGCGAGTTCAAGGGCGAGCTGGGAGACCTCACCATCAAAGTGGAAGTCGACAAGAAGAAAAAGACCCTCACTGTCCGCGATAGAGGCATCGGTATGAACGCCGAAGAGGTCGACAAGTACATCAACCAAATCGCCTTCTCAGGTGCAGAGGAGTTCATCGCCAAGTTCAAGACGCAAAGCGAGGCCGAAGCCGCCAACATCATCGGACATTTTGGTTTGGGCTTCTACTCCGCCTTCATGGTCTCCTCGAAGGTGTCGCTGATTTCCAAGTCCTGCAAAGAAGAAGGCGCGAACGGCGTCATCTGGGAATGCGACGGCAGCCCGGAGTACACCATGAACGAAATCCCGAAGGGCGACCGCGGCACCGACGTCATCCTCTATATCAGTGACGATGCCGCCGAGTTCCTCGAAGAAGGCCGCATCCGCGAACTGCTCAACAAATACTGCAAGTTCCTGCCCATCCCGATTCAGTTCGGCACGCGCAAGGTGCAAGAGGAAATCGAGGGCGAGACCGACGAGAACGGCAAGCCCAAGACCAAGGAAGTGGAGAAGCCCTGGATCATCAACGACGTGGCACCGCTGTGGAAGAAAGCCCCGACCGACATCAAAGACGAGGAATACAACGACTTCTACCACACGCTCTACCCGATGAACTTCGGCGAGCCGCTGTTCCACATCCACCTCAACGTGGACTATCCCTTCAACCTCACAGGCATCCTCTACTTCCCGAAGGTGAAGAACCGCTACGAGTTCCAGCGCAACAAGATCCAACTCTACTGCAACGAGGTTTTCGTCACCGATAGCGTTGAAGGCATCCTGCCCGAGTTCCTCTCGCTGCTGCACGGCGTGATAGACTCGCCCGACATCCCGCTGAACGTCAGCCGCTCGTTCCTGCAAAGCGACCAGAACGTGAAGAAAATCTCGACTTACATCACCAAGAAGGTGGCCGAGAAACTGGAAGAGCTCTTCAAGAAAGACCGCGAGGCCTACGAGAAGAACTGGGACGACATCCGCGTTTTCATCGAATACGGCATGATGAGCGACCCGAAGTTCTACGAGCGCGCCGAGAAGTTCTTCCTCTTCAAGGACACCGACGACAAGTACTACACCATAGATGAATACAAGACCTTGATTAAGGAAAACCAAACCGACAAGAACAAGGCCCTCGTCTATCTGTATGCCACCGACAAGGATGACCAATACACCAACATCGAGAACGCCAAGGCCAAGGGCTACAACGTCTTGATGATGGACGGCATCCTCGACCCGCATTTCATCAGCGCCTATGAGCAGAAGGAAGGTGAGAAAGGCGACGACAATCGCGCGATGTTTGCCCGTGTGGACTCCAACACCATCGACAAGCTCATCGTGAAGGACGACAAAGAAGCCGCCTCGGGCCTCGATGACAAGCAGAAGGAGACCGTGAAGGCCGCCTTCGAGAAAGTCATCGACAAGGTGAAGTTCAACGTGGAGTTCAGCAACGAAGGTGCCGAAGCCGCCCCCGTGGAGGTCACCCAAAACGAGTGGATGCGCCGTATGAAAGAGATGGAGCAGATGGGTGGCGGCCCCATGTCGTTCTACGGCTCGATGCCCGACAGCTACACGCTGATGCTCAACACGAACAGCCCCATCATCACCGGCCTTTTGGACAAGGACGAAGCTACGCAGGAAGCCACGATTCGACAGATCTACGACCTCGCATTGCTCTCAAAGAATTTGCTGAAGGGCAAGGATTTGAGCGAGTTTGTTAAACGGAATATGGAGAAGTTGTAATTCCCGTTCTTACAAACAGAGAACCCCGCAACACCATTTGGTGCTGCGGGGATTTCTTTTAACCAATAAAAGTATCATTCTGCAACATCGCGCACCGCCCTCACCGATAGCCCATAACAGCGGTAGTAAGAGCTGATTTCGTTGCTGATTTCCCGTTCATGAATATTGAAAATGATTGCACAGTTAGGACTCCATTCTTCAAGTGTACTCGACCAATAGCTACCAAAAGAGTAATTGAAATTGAGACCCTCTTGTTGAAGTCGGGCAGCAGGCAAAAAAAGTGTGTTGCCATTAGGCCCTGTAAAAAGCTTTCCATAAACGCCGTTTTGGGTCGTCCATATTCTTGTCGTATTTTCGCGAAGCTCTACCCAATCCTCCAGTGTAGGCATTCGCCAGTCTCTGCCCCAGTTGGCCGTGGCCGCATCGTCACCAGGCTGCAAAAGGGTCAAGTTGTCCTCGAAACCATTATTGCCATAAGAATCATCGGTGCAGTATTTGGTCAGTAATGGGTATTCATCAAAACATCCTTTGGCGTATTTGTATTTCTCCCAATTGTAAACGGATTTCGCTTTAGTCTCACCCCATGCGAAATAGTCGCCATAACCTTCGGGCGCGGTCGCGCCTATGTTACAGGTTGCCCATAAGGTTCCGCTTGGCAAGCCTAAATCAACGTACTCATGTTCAACATCTGGTTTTGTGCAACCCACCGCAAAAACCATCATCAGCACTATAGCTGCCATTACCTTCAAAGCTCTGTTCATATCGATTCTGTTTTAGTTGTTTGAGATTGCAAAGAAACGAAAAAAGCGTGATTTGGCAAGTTGGGAATGCGAATTTGCAGAAAATGATTATTTTTGCAGGTGAAAAAACTATAAAGACAATGGCTACTGTAACATTACAATATGACGAAAGAAGCGCTGCAATGAAGAAACTCATCGAACTCTTCGTCACCCTTGGTGGAATCGTGACCGAACAAAAAGAAACAAAACCGAAAAAAGGAACTATTGACGAGGCTATTGCAGAATATCGCTCGGGAAAGACCTACAAGGCAAAAGACGCTCACGACCTTATAGAACAATGCTTGAAATAATGTATGAGATTGAATACACTGGCTTGTTCAAAAGGAAGGTCAAACTGCTGAAAAAGCGAGGCTATGACCTTTCATTGCTTGAGTCTGTTATCGCCGAACTTAAAGAAACAGGCACGCTCCAAGAGAAATACCAACCTCACAAACTGACAGGAAATTATGCTGGTTTTTGGGAATGTCACATCAAACCTGATTGGTTACTGGTTTGGGCTAAAGAAGACAACCGACTTGTATTGGTGATGATCGATACAGGAACCCATTCTGACATTTTTGGATAACACAGTTTCGCTTTAATCTCGAAGAACTTGCTGAAGGGCAAGGATTTGAGTGAGTTTGTGAAGAGGAATCTTGAAAAGTTGTAATCAACAATTGGAGATTTAGAGATATTAGAATCCCCGAAGCGTCTTATGGCACTCCGGGGATTGTTTTAATTGTAGTAACACAGCATCACTTTTCCTCAAAGAATCGGAATGGAAAACGATAGTATACCTCTTCTTCTTCATCAGGGGACAATTGAGTCCAATGCTTCATATACCTCTCCATGGCATACTCTTCCTCTAAGTCATTAAGGGCTTCCATTACCGACGCCATAACAGTTATATATTCACCGTAAAGCATCTCATCGTCCACCTTGAAGCGGATGATATAATTCAAATCTTGTCGAATTAAATCCTTAAAAATAGTCTTGCACTCCGTTCCCTCCACCAAGGTACCGTTAACATCGTAGGTTTCTGCGCCAAGAGAAGTTACAATGATTTGGTTAGGAATCTCACCAACACCTTCAACCCATTGCTGATAGATTGAATCGCCATGGAAACGGATGGGCAATCTCATGGTATTCAAGGCCAAAAAGTTATAATACCGTACATCCAACTCGCGATGTTTGGGCACGACAGCATATTGAATCCTGTAGAACCGAATATCAGCGAGTACCTGCAACACCTCATCCACATCCTTCATTTTCACCTTTTTGTCGATATTCAAACGACAATTCAGCAAAGGAATGTCCGCTTCATTATGGCATAGGCGCCAATCTTCCATAGACTCAGAAAATGCTTTCAAATCAACTGTTTTGCCATCTACAACAATCAAGCATTTTGATTCCGTCTTGTCTTTGGATTGCACCAAATAGGCATTTTTGGAAAGCGTAGCACGTTCCACTTTTTCTAACGTTTCCGTTTCAGGCAATTCCAAGTCATACACATACGGGATATTTCGAGTCAAAAAGGCGTTTTCAAGTGACTTATAGTCAACCACATTGATTCTTGAAAGACTATACGCGAGGACGGTCACAAGCACTGCGGACAATGCCATCCATTTCAAGGTTTTACGTTTGTAAGCCAGTCGCATCGTCACCCATGGATGCAAGAACAAGACTATGATTATTAGTATAAAAAGATGCTTGAAATCAGGATACAAAGAAAAAGCGTAAAAGGCCCCAGGAAAGCCGAGAACAATAAACCAAACAAGAACAACCTTTGCAAACCAGCTTAAGAAATACCAATTTAAATTGCGCTGTCCATTGACAATCTGTATCGCAGAACGATGCCTCCGCCCGAAAAATTTTCTTGGTCCGTCAAACCAATAAGCCAAACAAAAAGACTGAGCAAAAACAACCGAAACAAAAGCGAAAAACAACTGATAGAATGAGCGTTCCTTTTCACTTGGTACCCAAATGTCATACTCTGGCGTTAACGTCATCACACGAAAAGCCTCCAACATGGCACAAGAAAAGAAATAGAACACAAACGACATGAGAAGTGTCATCACAACTCCCGACACCAACTTGAAAGTCGACAAGCGAGAACGCAGCGGATGCCAAAAAGCAGTTGCCATTG
>JAEEGG010005915.1_pt1 | contig 28809 bp, 25 predicted proteins | sample 9134161 | NCBI WGS metagenome assembly JAEEGG01 (sample SAMN16246543, study PRJNA631951) | gut metagenome | biome: gut microbiome; feature: rumen; material: CR-attached | host: Bos | place: Iran: Karaj | collected 2018-10 | reverse complement strand
CCCAAGTACTGATCTTCGGGTGCTTGATATCGTTAAGGGTAAGACTCATTATGAGCTCCTGTTTGGTTTAACGTTAAGTTTCGATAATTTCGAACGCGGTAAAATTTACAAAAAACAATGCCCAAATTGCAGGGGCGTTGGCAATTTTTTGAACTAAATCACCCCATCCATCCGCCACACGCAGTCCGCCCTATACTGGCGAGCGCAAAAAAAATTCGATTTTTTTTGTAAAAATCTTTTCATTTAGCCTAAAATTACATAAATTAGGCTTGTATACACGAAAAGGGCGTTTTAGCCCTCATTATAAGGTTATTGCTATATGAGTTGGTCTTATTCTAGAGAACACCAGAAAAACATCCTTTGCATGATCATGGCCGGCGGTCAAGGCAGCCGTTTACAGCCCCTCACCCGCGACCGCGCGAAGCCTGCCGTCCATTTTGGCGGAACTTACCGCATTATCGACTTTGTGCTGAACAACTTCATCAACTCCGGCATCTTTAAAATCAAGGTTTTGACACAGTTCAAGAGTGATTCCTTGAACAAGCACATTTCTGCCGCCTGGAACCTGAACGCAAGTCTTGACCAGTACGTGGACCTGGTTCCTGCACAGATGCGCACCGGTGATGACTGGTACAAGGGCACTGCCGACGCCATTTTCCAGAATATCAACCTGATTACCGACGAACGCCCGGACCTCGTGGCAATCTTCGGTGGCGACCATATTTACAAGATGGACATCAACCAGATGATTGATTTCCACCTGAGCCGCGCCGCCCTTTTGACCATCGCCGCCATTCCGGTGCCGGTCTCTGAAGCACGCGAATTCGGCATTATCGAAGTGGATGCCGACAACCGCATGATCGGTTTTGAAGAAAAGCCCAAGAACCCGAAAGAAATGCCCGGCAACCCCGGCTACTGCCTCGCCAGCATGGGCAACTACATCTTTACGAGCAAGTTCCTGGTGCGTGAACTTTTGAAGGGTGCCGAAAACGGCGCTACCGACTTCGGCAAGCACATTATCCCGAGCCTGTACAAGGACTACCCCGTTTACGTGTACGACTTCAACACCAATATCGTGCGCGGCGAACAAGCTTCTACCAAGGGTTACTGGCGCGATGTGGGTACGCTCGACGCCTTCTTCGAAGCGAACATGGACCTTTGCTCCGAAAACCCGCCGTTCGACCTTTACAATAACTACTGGCCGATCCGTACTTTCAACTGGAACCAGCCTCCTGCAAGATTCTTCGCTGGCGACGGAGATGCTCACCAGGGCGCAGCCATTGACTCTATCGTGTCTTCGGGCTGTATCATTGGCGGCGGTACCGTTGTCAAGAGCATTCTCTCTCCCGGCGTTTCTATCCAGAAAGACGCCCTGGTCGAAGAATCCATCCTCTTCCCGAACGTGACGATTGGCCCGGGTGCCAAGGTGCGCCGCGCCATCATCGAAAAGGGCTTGCATATTCCTGCCGGTTTCCAGATTGGCTACGACCTGGAACGCGACAAGAAGCTCTTCCACGTGACAGAATCTGGCATCGTCGTCCTCGCCAAGGATACGATTATTAAAGCCTAAAGAATTGCGCAACGCGTAGGAGGCGAGCGCCACTTCAACCTATTAAAAAGCCCCGACATTGTCGGGGCTTTTGGTCTTTTGAGTGAGGAAAATTAGTTTAAACTAGGGGTTTGCAGGAATTTCGCCAGCGCCACCACCGAAGTCTCCACCGCCGAATTGGCTCCAGTCGACGTCACCACCTTCGCCGCCACCGAAGCTGCTCCAGTCCATGTCGCCCATGCCGCCACCAAAGTCACCGCCCATGCCGCCGAAGCTGGACATATCCATGCCCCACTGGCCGTCCTTGCAGACATAAGTCATTTCTATGTCCTGACCCATCATCGTCATGGTTTCTTTCTTCGTGGCACCTTCTTCCGTGCAAGCGTTGGCCGCAGCAGAAGCAGTGGAATCATAGGCCCACTGGCCATCCTTACAGACCATCACCACGCCGAAGGTTTCCTTGGTTGAACCTTCTTCGTCGCACTTCATCATATTCATGACAGAGGCAGTATCGACGGTCCACTGGCCATCCTTACAAGTCTGCATAATGCCGTTCATCACTTCCTGAGTAGCACCTTCTTCATCACACTTCAGGTAGTTCATGTAACCGCTGGTATCCGGAACAAAAACATCACCAGCGGCGCTCGAAGAGCTTTCTGCCGTATTATCTGTTCCCGGATTAGACGTTTCAGAGCCAGGATTCGATTCTGCGCCCGAATTATCTTCCTTTTTACCAGAACCGGCATCATCCTTCTTGGATTCCGAGCTCTTTACACTTTCTTCGCTAGAAGAACTTGTAGCTGTCTTGTCACCACCATCATTGGAATCGCTAGAAACGACCGGGGTATCGCCCTTGGAATCGTCGCTACTTGCCGATGCAGAATCATCGCAAGCAATGAAGGTGAAAACAGATGCGGCGAGAACCGCAAGACCAAGTTTTTTGAATTTCATATTATCACTCCTTGAAAATTCTACGATGAAAGATATTTTTCCGTAAGAAAAAAAGCCATTTTGTAAATCAAAAACTGTTGTATGACACACCAACATCATCATACAAAAAGCCACAAAACAGCCTAAATTTTTTAAATTTGAGCACATGAGCGAAGAACTGAGCGCAAATTTATCGAAAAAATTACAAGAGTTAGCCAAGGCCCCCAAATACCGTGGAGCCATTTTCCAAATTGAAGCCGACGAAAAGGGACTTGCCCTCGTAGACGTGAAGGAAGCTAGCCTGAAAGTCTACTTGATGATTGACCCGGAATGCGACAAGATTCTGGAAACCCGATTCTTTACCTACGGCGGCCCCGTGTTTACCGCCCTTGCGGACACCTTCTGCAAAAAAATCCAGATGGTTACCGTGGACGAAGCTTGTGCCATCACAGCTGAAAGCCTTGAACTTGAACTCCGTGACACGCCCGATGTGCCCGCCATTGCAGGCACCGCTCCTGAAATTAAGCAGATGAATACGCTGATCAAGCGCATTCTCGAGACGTACCCCGAAAAGAAGGGAACGGCCATTCTGGTTCGCGAAAAGATGGAACGCATCAAGTACCGCACCCAGACCGCCGAAGGCCGTGCCGAAGCTGACGCCGAATGGAACGCCCTCACCAAGATTCAGAAAATCGAAAAGGTCGAAGCCTGGCTGCACCAGTCCGTACGCGGCATGCTCCAGGGTGACGGTGGCGACGTTGAAATTCTCGATCTCACCGAAGACAATCGCCTGAAGATCCGTTACCAAGGTGCCTGCGCTGGTTGCGGATCGGCCATGGGCGGGACGCTCTTCTATATCGAAGACGAACTGAAGAACAATGTCTATTACAACTTGATCGTGGAACCCGAAGACCCGCTCGACAACATTCAGCAGAACGAAATGTCTGATGCTGATCGAAATTTGGCCGGATTAGACGACAACAATCCTCCCCCCAGCCTTTTCTAAAATTTTATATTAAAGTTTGAAAACAACAAAGGAAACCTTATGTCCGAAGAACTCGTTTTGAAATTCGTAGACCCGAAGCCGATGCGCTACGGCGAAAATTCCCACCAGTCCGCAGTGTTCTACCGCGACCCGACCTGCACCGAAGCTAGCCTCGCTACCGCCAAGCAGCTCTGGGGCAAGGAACTTTCGTACAACAACATCGTAGACGCCGACGCAGCCCTCGAAATGGCCCGCGAATTCAGCGAAACTAACGCTGTCGTCATCGTGAAGCACATGAACCCGTGCGGACTTGCTACCGGCGAAAGCCTCCGTGAAGCCATGGAAGCCGCTTGGGCAGGTGACCCGGTGTCGGCCTTCGGTTCCGTGATTGCCGTGACCCGCAAGGTGGACCTCAAGACTGCAGAATTCTTGAAGGGCCGCTTCGTGGAAATCTTGCTCGCTCCGGCATTCGACGACGATGCTCTCGAATTCCTGAAGAACAAGTCCAAGGACATTCGCCTCCTCGAAGTGGGCGAAATCAAGAAAGCAGCACATTGCAAGGTGTACAAGCACGTGATTGGCGGCATGCTCGTTCAGGACCGCGACGTGGACACCTACGAAAAGTTTGAATGCGTGACGAAGGCCCAGTTCCCGAAGAACAAGGAAGACCTCGCCCGCTTTACCTGGCTCGTCACCAAGCACACCAAGTCTAACGCCATCGTAATGGGTTACGAATACAAGCCCGGTTACTTCCAGGTGATGGGTCTTGGCCCCGGCCAGCCGAACCGCATCGACTCCAACCTCCGCCTTTGCCAGCCCCGCGTCCGCGACAACGTGGCCCGCCTCGAAGAAGCCAAGGCATTCTTCGACGAAAACGGCAAGCTCATCAACGAAGCCGGACTTAAGGCTCTGGAACGCAAGGTATTCGGCGAAGTCGTGATGGGTTCCGATGCCTTCTTCCCCTTCCCGGACAACGTGGAAGCCGCCCACGACGCAGGCGTGCGCTACATCGTGCAGCCGGGTGGTTCCAAGAAGGACGACCTCTCTATCGAGAAGTGCGACGAATTCGGCATTGCCATGGTGTTCACCGGCATGAGGCACTTCCGCCACTAAGGTTTGCCTATGATGCCCACGTCACAAAAAGAAATCAATCAGAGAGAAAAGGACCTCTACTACACGGTCCTTGGCTTTCTGAAGAAGATTCGCAAAGCCGGCAAGACTACCGCGAAAGAGTGGAACGAATATCGTTCCGCTATCAAGAGCGTTGCCTTGACTGCCGATATGGGCAAGGCTGCCGACTTGTGGACGATGGACAACCTGGACCAGTTCAGCCCCGACAAGAGCCAGCTTCCTCCGCTCAACGACATGGAATACGTGGCCCGCGTGTCACCGGAATTCCTGTCGCAGCTCATGGAAGCGCTCTATTACGGCATGCTGAACCCCACGCAGGCCAACATGATTTCTGACGAAATTCAAGACGCCGACCCTGAATTTGTAACCTCGGCATCGCTCGAGGAACTGCTTGTGAAGCTTTGGATTGGAAACGCCAAAAGCTACCGCAAGACTATAATGAACTGATGAATGAACGCGTACGTGTAATCGGTGGTGGACTCGCCGGATGCGAAGCGGCTTTGCAACTTGCTAGCCGCGGTTTTAAAGTGGATCTATATGAAATGCGCCCGGTCAAGCCGACCCCTGCGCACAAAGACGGTCACCTCGCCCAATTAGTTTGTTCCAACAGCTTTAAGGCTTTGGGCATTACAAGTGCCCACGGCCTTTTGAAGCAGGAACTCACCATGCTCGGGAGCTTTCTGCTGGACTCTGCCCGCGAAGCAGCCGTGCCTGCAGGCGATTCCCTGACGGTGAACCGCGATATCTTTAGCGAGTCCGTCGAAAAAAAGATTGCGGAGTCCCCGAACATTACGCTTCATCGCGAAGAAGTCACGAGCCTCGAAGGCGACTGCCCCACTCTTGTAGCCGCAGGACCTTTGGCAAGTGATGCGCTCGCCGACGATATTTTCAAGCGTCTCGGCAGCAACCGTCTGCACTTTTTCGACGCTATCGCACCCGTCATCGAAACAGACAGCATCGACTTCAATCATGCCTTTTACCGCAACCGCTGGGAAAAGGGAGAAACGGCAGACTTTATCAACTGCCCCCTGGACAAGGAAACCTACGCTGAATTCGTGCGTAAGCTTTGCGAAGCCGAAAGTACCGAGCCTCGCCCATTCGAAAAGAATGAGCTGTTCGAAGGCTGCTTGCCCGTAGAAGAAATGGCGCGTCGTGGCTACGAAACGTTACGCCACGGGCCCATGCGCCCGATAGGGCTTGGGCTTGGAAACGACGGTCATTTGTGGTATGCCGTGATTCAGCTCCGCGCCGAGAACAAGCAAAAGACTTTGTTCAACATGGTGGGTTTCCAAACGCGCCTCAAGTGGGGCACGCAAAAGGAAATCTTCACCATGGTGCCGGCCCTGAAGAATGCGAAGTTTGCGCGTCTCGGCTGCATGCACCGCAACACCTTCATCGAATCACCCAAATTCCTGGACAAAACGCTACGCCTTCGTCCAAACCTTGAATGCGCCAAGGGCATTCCGCCTACATGGTTTGCTGGCCAGATTACAGGTTCCGAAGGCTACACCGAAGCTGTTGCCACCGGCTGGTACGCCGCCTGGAACATGGCGCAGACGATTCTGCACGGCCATGCGGACCCGCTCCCCGACGAAAGTTGCATCGGTTCGCTCATGAACCGCCTCGTGGAAGAAAACGAAGACTTCCAGCCGATGAATTTCAACTTCGGGCTGCTCCCCCACCACGAAGGGCTCAAGAAGAAGAACAAGAAAGAGGTGCTTGCGGCAAGAGCTGAAGAAGCAGTGCGCAAGTGGATTGCGGATAGGAAGATCGTTTAAATAGAAAATGGGCGGTCAATGACCGCCCGAAATTGTTTAAAGAACTACTTTAGATTTGTATTCTGTCTATAAAAGAAAATACGCAACACAACCACTTCACGGGTTTCGTGATTAACATGATAAAACAGCTTGTAGTTATCAACCGGCATAACACGCACATTGCGCAAAAACCAAGGTTCATCCAAGCATAAGGCAAACGCCTCAGGATAATCGGATAACGATACTATAGCCTCTTGGATTTTCAGATATAGATTCGAAGCCGCAACCGGAGCAGCAAGCGAAATTGAAATATATTTTATAATTCTGTCCAAATCTTCTTGTGCAGAAGAAGAAACTAGAACTTCATAATTCATACTTTGTATTTCTTCTTAACGTCTGACAAAACCATAGCGGCAGGTCGCACCCGACCTTTAAGCATGTCGTTGTACCCTTTTTCAAGTTCTTCATCCAAACGTTCTTTTGACCACTTTGCTGAATTTTCTGGAGCATTCGGAAGCTTCAAATCAAAAGGTATTCCCTGCTGTAATATGATTTGCTTATAAAACATATTAATTGCATTGGAAACAGGAATACCGAGTTCTTCCAAGACTTTCTCGGCCTTTTCTTTTACATCGGGTTCAATGCGGGCGTATAAATTGGCTGTTTTATTCATAGAAATAAATATATATAATTGTCCGTACAAAAGCAATACATTTTTTGAATAGGGAATTAGCCTCTTGAAAACCAGGGCGTAATACTGTTGAAAAAAAACACTTTTTTGCAACGAAAGATATGATAGGATTCAAAATAAACGAGTTTAGCACAACTTTACAAGCTATATTTATAAATAGGCTTGAATCTATAAGAGATAGGTATTATTATGAAAAAAATTGCAATCACAAGTCTAATAATTTCCATAATTTCGCTAATTATGGTAGCCTTTCTCTATGCACCCAAAATCAAGCGCAATCAATCTGTTAATCAAGCAGACATTTATCAACAACAAATCGTTGAACTTTTTCCCGAATTGCAAGGTGCCGTATATATAGACTCCGCTCAATATTACTCATATAATGTAGGAGACCTCAATCCAACATATTTCTATTCCACGCTAAACAACATTCCTATAGTTGGATTCTTCAATAAGGAATGGGCTGATGATTTTGGAGATCGACGCTACGAATATTTCAGTTCACAAAGGAAAATGTGTTATAGAATTCATTTTGGAGAATCAAAGCTTCGACAAAGACTGCGTAAAAACAACAGCACTGAACCTACTAATGAATATAAAATAAGCGAAATAACAACATACAAATGTGATGCATTAGAAAAATATGTTTCCAAAAAAATTCTAGGAAATGACACTCTAGTAGAATTATCTTATCATGATAGAGAAAACCGCTACAATCGCTATTATTCATTAAAAAAAGAGAATGAATTCGCATCAAGATTAATACGATTCGATTGGGATCTTAATTATGGAGATCATTCACTAAATACCATTCGAATTGCATCAAGACATTGGAAAGATTTTAAAGTGAACATAGCCACAGAATACGATAAAAATTCAGACCTACTCATTCCCTTTTTTGATGGCAAAACAATTGGTGTAAAAATCAATTACAGAAATCAGGAATATAAAACAACAGCGATTGTAAGCGACACAACCAACGTATCTGAAGTATGTAATCCTAATTTACATTCAAACGGTTTCATAAAATCAGAATGTAATTTCACCTTAATAGCCCCATTTGAAAATTGCAATTTAAAGTTAAGAGTAAGACAAGATAAAGATCCTTTAATATTCATTGAAAATGAAATAACTCAGCTAATGCAATGCCTTAATGTTTGGTAAACAATGCTTCGGGGTAGCCAGATTCGTTCTCTCCGCTACTCGGCTTTGCCGAGCGGTTCGAGCCCTACGGGCTACGCCAATAGGCGTAGCGCAAAATTCGTCTTACGCACTCTCGCTGTTCGTGCATAGACAAATTTTGTCGAACTGACTTCGCAGTTCGATCTGGCGTACCATAGATACGAAAAGAGGACCCCTACAGGGGTCCTTTTTCGTATCGGGGTAGCCAGATTCGAACTGACGACATTCTGCTCCCAAAGCAGACGCTCTACCAGGCTGAGCTACACCCCGAGTGAGTGCAAATATAATAAAATAAGATGCGTTTGAGGAGTATTTTTCAAAAGAAAAACCGATTCTAGAAAATCTAGAACCGGTTTCCTGAGCTACGAAGGGCTCGAACCTTCGACCCACGCCTTAAAAGGGCGTTGCTCTACCAACTGAGCTAGTAGCCCGAACGCACCCAAATATATTAAACGTTTCGCCTTTTGTAAAGGCAAAAGCCGCATTTATTCGTAAAAATTAACGCTTTTTTGGCGAATTTCCCGTTCGCATGGTCACAATATTTGTAAATTTCAACCATGAATTTCAAGCACTTTTTGACAACGGCTTTTGCGCTGCTCTCGATCCCTGTAGCAAGCCATGCCTATTTCACTCAAGGCGACGCCGGACAAGAAGTGTTTTCGTTCATCAACACCTTTGATAGCCCCCGCAATGCCGCGTTAGAAAAGTCTGCCGGTGCCGGAGTTTCCACCGACCCGACGATTACGCAGCTGAACCCGGCCGCAGTTATTCTTCCCGAAAACAAGAACCACATCGCATCGGTTCACTGGCAAACGGGCGACATGGCCGACAACCAGGGAAGCATTTACTACACCGGTCACATAAACAAATACATTTTCCAGGTTTCATACAATTGGCTTTCTTACGGAAGCATTGACGGATACGACGAATACGGCGAAGCAACCGGCAAAGAATACGAACCATTCAGCCAATTGGCAACAGCAACTTTAGCGATTCCGTTCAAGCACTTCCGCTTCGGTGCAACACTCAAGTTCGCATCCGACAAATTGACTGATGAATCTGGTGACCGCACGGCATTAGGCGCTGCTTTCGACTGGGGTATCTCCTGGCAGTCCCAAAGCAACCGTTATGGATTAGCCCTAATGGCTCGCGATTTCGGATGCCTTCTGCGAGACTACGTGGACGACGGTGAAGACGAATACTACCCCATGTCGCAGACCTTTGCCATCGCAGGTTTCTTCAGGCCCAAGGTTCTTCCCCGCCTTACGGTTTTTGCAGACAGCGATTTTCCGCGTTACCAGGAAGCCTTCTTGAGCTTGGGTGGTGAATACGCCCTGGGTCAGCATTTCTTCATTCGCGCCGGTTTCCAACGTACTTGGCTTGACTTGATTCGCGATGCCAAGGAACTCATGGCCTCCGAGGATCGTCCGGATGAAACCAACAACGCCCATATGTTGAGCGCCGGTCTCGGTTATTCCATGGATCTATTCTCGCTGGATTACGGTTTTTCGTACCTGGCCGAAGGAATGGGCCACGAGCACAGGCTCGGAGTTCGCGTGAACTTCTAATTCAGGTGTGCGATGCGGCAATTTGACGTCATTGTACTCGAAGATAACGACTCCCCTTCTGACAAATGGATTCCCCCTTTCGAAGACCCTGCTCTAGGGTGGTTTCATAACGCAGACTGGAATCATCCCCTACAAAGCATCGATGCAGAATGGGTGGTATTCGCAAACTCCGCAGTAAAAATAGACCGCGATTTTCTGAACAACTTGGCTGAAGTCATCGAGGGGTTCCCCATGGTAGACGCCTTCGCGCCGCGACTGAAATTCGAAGGGCATTTTTACGGAGGACCGTTGCTCAATGGATCCAAGGGTCTTGTTCCAATTTCTGAAAACGAAAAGATGCGCTTTGTAGCTGCGCCGAATCCTTTGATTGCCGTATTTTCAAGCCGTATTATCCAGCGCACTGGCCAGTTCGACCTGGATTTGCCTCCTGAATTTAGACTATTGGATTATACGCTCCGAATGGCCCATGCCGGCGGAAAAATGTTCAGCGTCCCGTATCTCGTGGCAAAAACATCCCAGCTAGCCAACTCCAGTTGTCAAAACCAAATCGCACCGCTGTGGGAAATCTATTACAAGAGCCTCCCTGCGAGCCTGCTATCGGCATTCACATTACGCCACCCGACCATGCTCCTCAAATTCTTGGGGTTCGACAAAGACAAGAAACGCCGCCAGTTCAAGCGCGACAAGGCCACATCGCTCTCGAAACTAACCGCAGATTACCTAAAAGAAATTTCGGTTTAGAAAAACACCCAGACAGCAAGCCAGAAGACCATCAGGCAAAATTCCATCTCCTTAGAAATCTTCGAGAGGAACGTACTGCATAGTGTCATGCCCAAGACCGCAAGAATGCGGGTCCAAGCGATATCAATGCCGCGGTAATACAAGGCAATGCCGCCAAAGAGTTCTATCCAGCACCAGAGTGATTGCGCCAGCACCAGATAACGTCTACGATAAAGGGACAGCGACGTCGTCGAGAGACAAAGGCACAGGGCCAGCATGCGGAAGGGGTAATGCTCCAGCGTCGGATCCACGGAGATGTCACCGGCAAAATAAGTGAATAGGCAGAACAGAACCAGGAACCCGGCAAGAAGCGCCCCGTTGCGGTACGGAGACGAGCCCTTGCGCCACAAGAACGAAGCGCAACCGAGGGCAATCAGGCAAGAAAGCGAATTAGCTAAAGCCGTCATTTTTCGCCCTCCTTTGCCATGGAATACATGTAATTCACAAGCCCAAGAGCCTCTTCAGGAGTCAAACGGCCCACATAGGGGTTCATGTTGTTGCGCCCGTTCAAGATGACTTTGACAAGAGAATCGATGCCAAGGCTATCAAGCCGCTGCACGCTCAGTTTTTGTGGCACCGGATAAAATTCACGCACGAATTTTTCATTGAAGTGGCCGTCCGTCCCGTGGCACGTGGCGCAGCGGGCATTCCAAAGCAAACGGGCATGATTTTGAGAAACCGGGGCATCGACACCTATAGGTTGCGAAGAAAGCGTTTTGGCTGAACTCTCAGAAGATCCGCCTGCGAAGAAAGCTCCCAAACAGGCCGCAAGCAATACAAACAGTACCAAGCACAACTTTTTTTCGCGGGAAGTCATGACTAGAGTTTTTTCCACAAAGTAGGCACGGAAACACAAAGCAACCGCAGTCGCCGCCGCCATAATCGGATACAAAAGCGGTATCACATTGGCTATAGAAAGTTCTGCATTGGCGAAAACACTTTGCCCCCAAGCCCAAACCGTAAACAGAATCGCAACCGCTGCCCCCACAAGCAAGGGGTTCCGCAACACGTGAAATTCTTCCGAAGACCAAGGCTGAATGTAAAAGCCCTTTTTGGGTTTTGCAACGCCACGCAAACCCGTTGAATTTTCTTTTTCAAGTTCTTCTTGTTCCGCCTCGGCCAAATCGGTTCCATCTACTTCGCCAAAGTAGGAGCCAGCGCCTTCCATATTGCGATTCAAGTAACGGCGAATTCCAAAGAACAGCAACACAAAGCCGCCCACCGAGAATGCAACAAGCCCCCAATCAATCCAATTAAAGGGTGAAGAAGCTTGCAAGCCAAATTCCGGCGAAACGATGTAAACCCTTTCAAGGAAAAGGCCTATCAAAATGCTCACGGAGAATGCAATTCTGCCCCACTTGTTTTCACGAATGATCGAAACCATTCGGAACTGAGGAAGAATCCCGGCAAAAACCAGGGCCCATGTGCAAATGGAACCCTTGAACATCAAGTCCCAAATCCAGATGGCGCAAAGAATCCAGGTGCAGATGAGCTGCAGGCGTTCCAAGAGGCGCACGCGGTAGCCTTCGGCACAAATCAAGAGGTTCACGAGCGCAAGCCCCGAAAGGATTGCCCCCGCGATAAAGTAAACCGGGAAGAATGCGCCGCGCCATTCCGGCACAAAAGTCGTCGCAAAATCGAGACTCACCACCGTATGCACCCAAAGCACCAGCGGGAACAAGAGCCACGCCATCGGCTTGCGGTAACGTTCCAGTAGCGGGTTCTCGCGGGATCTCAAATGTACCCCAAAGAACAGCAGCGACAAGAGCGCGTACACCGCAATGCAGCAGAAGTCCCAAACCAGGGGCGAGCGCACATTGGCAAAGTTGCCTCGGGCATCAAGGAAGGGGGCCACCATGTAAAAGTTATCGATGACTCCCAAATGCATAAGCGGAAAGATTCCCGCAAACACAAGACATACAAGCGTCGAAAGTTCTGCAATCAAGGCAGTACGGCGGTCAAGCTTTATATCGAGCGCAAGGAAAATCGCCGACAGAAGCGTACCGGCATGGGCAAGTCCAATCCAGAAAACAAACAGACTGATAGGCGTGCCCCAGAAGGTGCGAGAATCCACCATCCAGGCAGAAGGGCCTTCGAAAATCGAATAGCCCAGCGCATAAAGCCCCGGCAAGAACAGCGCAAGACCAGCAAGTATCAAGTACTTGAACATTAGCGCCTCCCCCGCATAAATACTACGGAAGGATCAAGGTCGGCCAATTCCCGCGGCGCGTACAGCACGCGGTTCTTGGTCAGCTTTACCAGCGGAGACTTTTCATCGAGCCAGTTACCAAAGATGATGGCGTTCTTGGGGCAGGCTTCGGCGCAAGCAGTTTTGACGCCGCGACCGCGCCATTCTTCTGCAGTTACGCCAACGGTAAGCGACGTCTTAAATTTGAGACGATCATTCTGCAGGCGATGCAGGCAAAGGCTGCATTTTTCCATGACGCCCTTGTCGCGGAGCGGAACTTCGCGATTGAACTGTCGGGCAAGCCCGAGTTTCTGGGCATCGTTAAAATTGAACTTTCGAGCCTGAACGGGGCAATTTGCGCCGCAAAAACGGCTTCCCGTACAACGCTTGTACATCATGGCGCTCAGGCCATCGGGCGTGTGATTGGCGGCCCCGGTCGGGCAGACGCGTTCGCACGGGGCATTGCCACAGTGCACACACATGAAGGGGGCGCTGCCGCGCATGTCGACCCAGTGCATAAAACGCCCGCGGGCAGCATCTTCGTCGGGAACCAGCGGCACGTTGTTTTCGAGGTTGCAGGCCAGAATGCACTTGCCGCAGCCGTCGCAGGCATCCAGGTCGATGGCCATGCCGAAACGGTTGAGAGTCGAGGCCCCCGGAATCTTGAGGGCACCCGGAGTCGGGACTTTCACGAGGTCGAGGGATTTTTTCGCCTGCGATAGGGCAAGCTTGACTTCGTCTTCAAAACACTTGAGGCTAGGCAAATCGCCGGCGAGTTCTTCGAGCGGAATCCTGCGGCAGCCAAACAGCAGCCCCATTACCGCTACCAGAGAACAACTCTTGATGAATTCGCGACGATCCATACTCATAAGATACCTTCACGAATCAGCGGTGGCAAGCGGCGCAGTACGTGGCCGCCGGCTTAAAGCCTTTTTCTTTGAAAGTTTCGCCCCTATGGCACTTGAGGCAACTTTGCATATTGAACAATTCTGCGCCGTAGCGGTTCTGCATGTAGCCCCGGCCGTGACAATCGGCGCAAGCGACGCCTGCAGCGGCATGCACGCCATGGTGAAACACGACATGGTCCGGTAAATGGCGCTTGTGGGACCACGGCTCTCCATCGGCTTTTGCAAGCACGGAATCCAGCGTCTCAATTCCCGGATTTTCGGTCAGCGGGAGCCTGTGACAATCCATACAATCCGCCTTCGAGGGCATAAAGGCATTCGCCGAGGCGCGCGAGCCCGTATGGCAGGCGGCACAGTCCAAGCCGATTGAATCGCCATGCAACGCATGGTCAAAAGGAATCGCACCCACAGCTCGTTCAGGAACGCGCATCTCCCCCATCAAGAAATCCGCCAAGAAAAAAGAGAATACGACGGCAAAACAAATCGCCGACCATTTAAATATTCTTGTATTTTTTCCCTTCTCTCTTATCACAATCTCTCACCTATTTCGGTCGCCCCGGATCATCGGGATTCTTGAGAATGTACAAGAGCCACGCCGTCATCATTTTCGCCTGCTCTTCAGTAAGCGGAGTGATTTCCATGGCAGGCCATTCATCGGGGTGCTGCGGAGTCGGGTGCATCAGGTAACGCACCAAGCCTTCCGGATTTTCGGCATAATTTGCCACATTGTCGCGCATCGGCGGGGCGGCAAACTTGCGAGCCCAGCGGTGGCATCCGCGACATTCGTTTTCAAAATATTCGTGAGCCTGTGTTTTGAGTTCGGGCGTAACCGGCGGAAGCACAAAAGCCTCTACCGCAAATAAAGCACATACCGCCACAAAAACGAAGACTACCACCCGGAGTTTCAAAACACCATCCTTTTGAATACAAGATTCCTCTCAAATATAAACATTTTTTTTCAAATATATTCCTATTTTTGGGTTCAGGAGACACAAATGAAAAATTTCTTATTCTACCTAATGCTTTTGGCGGGTTTTGCCGCAGCGAATACGTGCACGGAAGCGTATTTTCTGGCTATAAAACCATATCTGATACAATCAAAAAATTCTCCCTACATAGATTCTGTTCGTTCTAGATATGATTACACAACGCAAGATGACACCTTACAAATCGACAAGTTTACCAAATTTTTTTATAAAGATGGCCGACTCGAAAAAATAGCATTCGGCTATGTTGGTGACACGGCAAACCAGTACACAGATTATGATATAATCTACTGGTCCACAGATGAAAGCGTCCTGTCAAAAATAGATGCAGAAGAACTAGTTTCCGATTCCACATCTGGCGACACAACCTATATAGATAGAAAGTGTTACCAAAGAGGGGCTATTAACCAAAGAATGCAATACAAAATAACCAATTCCTATGTATCATCTTTGAGCATAGAAGAAATCGGTAGACTTGGAGACAACGGATTAATGGAAAATTTCCAATGGGAAGAATTTAGTGAATCCTTTTTCAGAAATGACACACTTGTAATGAATTATACCACAAATTACTCTCCAGATGGTTCTCCAAAAGAACAGCTTACATACTATGTAGAAGATCCCAGCGATGATTTTAAATGCTACGAATACGAAAACGATTCCTTGACCCTGACACTGGTTTATCAGAAAACTGACAACGGATTTTCTCTAAAAGCGAACCAAGGGACAAGTTTAAAAGAGATCTTTTTCGTTGATCCAAACAGCACCACCGCCATCCGCAAGCAGCGCCCGGCGGTAAAGATTTCGCCGAAGGCTAGGTACTTCGATTTGCTCGGACGATATAAATTCACTAAATAACCTTTTTACTCTTAAACTCAAATGAAACGAATTCTATTTAGCCTAATGCTTTTGGCGGGTTTTGCCGCAGCGAATACATGTACCGAAGCGTGGTTTGAAATCAACGCTTATAACTATATATACACTAAAGACCATGCACACTTAGATTCCGCTTATTACAATGATGAATCAACAGAGAAATATATTTATAACAAAGAACATCTTGATTATCTTATTACAAAAGAAGGTGGAGAAATTCATACTATAAATTTTTATTGGAATTCCGATGAAAGTGTATTATCGAAAAAAGGTACTGAATATTTCGGAATAATAAAGTATTCAGAAGACACTCTATTCATTACCCTCACGAATTATCATGATGGAGTGGTCCACGAACAGCAGACCGCAAAAATCACAAATAAAACATTAGACGCTCAATATCCTGATGGACCAAACGGCGAGATTGCTTTCGAGAAGATTTATTTTCAAAATGATTCGCTCGTCAAGTCCATTACTTACAACTATGGAACAGATTCCGCTGAAGTACATAAAACAATCATTGTCAGCGATGAACAAGATGACTTTAAATGTAAAGAATATGGAGAAAAAGAAATCAAAAATTTTAGTTTGGAATATGTCAAAAATGACAACGGTTATGCCATTAAGAGACACAACGAAAAATATTCCCGCGAATATTTCATGATTTACCCCACCGGCACCACCGCCATCCGCAAACAGCGCCCGGCGGTAAAGATTTCGCCGAAGGCTAGGTACTTCGATTTGCTGGGTCGCTACAAGTTTACGAAGTAGTTATGGGCATTATCGAAATTATTATTATCGCGGTTGTAGAGGCGATGGATTGCTTCGCGGTCGCCATTGCCACGGGACTTTCAAAGAAAGGAATCAAGTACAGCCGCGCCATGCTCCAGGCGGTGAGCTTTGGCGTTTTCCAAGGCGGCATGACGCTGCTCGGTTACTACCTCGGAAGTTTTGCCGAGCGCTGGTTCAATTCCGTCGGCACGCCCATCGCCTGCACCATCCTCTGCATTCTGGGCGGGCGCATGATTTGGGGAGCCGTCCGTGGTGATGCGGGCGAAGAAGAAGGCGAACAGATTGCCGCGAAGAACTTGACGATTGCAAACATTTTGCTGCTCTCAGTTGCGACAAGTATTGACGCATTCGCCGTCGGAATTTCGTTTGCATTCTTGAACGCGAACATGGTTCTTGCCACCAGCGCGATCGCTCTCGCAAGCCTTATCATGGGCGTTCTCGGCTACGAAATCGGCCGTCACGCCGCCAAGCGTTTCAAAACAAAGATTCCTGAAATCGTTGCAGGCATTATCCTTATCGGCATCGGCGTGAAGATGCTGTTCTAACTTGCTATATTAGCAGGTATGGATCAGAAAGACATTGACCGCACCCGGTATTTTGAGCTAAAGAAACAGCTAGAAGAAGCAAGCCGCCTTTACTACAAGGAAGGTGTCTCCCCCATGAGTGACCAGGATTTTGACTTTGGCCTCAAGGAGATGGAAGCGCTCGAAGCGAAGTATCCGGAACTTCGCGGCAATGCCTCGCTCACGCAGCGGGTCGGCAGCGACTTGACTAACGATTTTGCGAAGGTTGCACACGCCGTCCCCATGCTCAGTATCGCAAACGTGTACAGCGCCGAAGAAATGGCGGAGTTCGTGAAAGCCGCCGAAGAAGGAATCGCTAGTTTAGACGAGAGATCCTTCGACTCCGAGCAAAGCTCTTCGCTCAGGATGACAGCTCCGAATTCTCATACCTGGATCTGCGAGAGGAAAATCGACGGAGTTTCGCTTTCGATTGTCTACGAGAACGGGCGCTTGAAGCAGGCAGCCACTCGCGGCGACGGCGCCCAGGGCGACGACGTAACCCTGAACGCACTCACGATTGCAGACATTCCCGAAACTTTGGACGCAAAGAAGCTGAAAATCGACCCCAGCGAAATTCCGCAGGGCACTTTTGAAGTCCGCGGCGAAGTCTACATGGAACGCGAGGCCTTCGAACGCCTGAACGAGCAGTTCATCTTGGAAGGCAAGAAAATTTTCCAGAACCCGCGCAATACGGTCTCGGGTTCGCTCAAGCTCAAGAGTGTGGCCGAATGCAAGACACGCCCGATGCGTTTCTTTGCCTACCACATTCCGCAGAGCAACAATAAGACGCACGAAGAGAACCTGTTGCAGCTCAAGAAGCTCGGCTTCCACACGAACGACTACTGGACCGCGGACAACACCGACGAAATCATGAAGATTTCGGAGCAGATTGGCGCGAGCCGCGACAGCCTCCCCTTCGAAATTGACGGCATGGTCGTGAAACTGAACGACCTTGCTATGCAACGCGCCCTCGGCACCACGAGCAAGAGCCCGCGCTGGGCCATCGCCTATAAGTTCAAGGCCGAGCGCGCTTACACCCCGCTCCTTTCCGTAGAATTTCAGGTAGGCCGCACCGGGGCCGTGACGCCGGTCGCGAACCTTGCCCCCGTGCGCCTCGCAGGCACCACCGTCAAGCGCGCCACCCTCCACAACTTTGACGAAGTCGCCCGACTAGACCTCCACTTCGGCGACACCGTCGGCGTCGAGAAGGGCGGCGAAATCATCCCAAAAATCACCGATGTCAAAAAGGACCTGCGCCCGGCGGGGGCCGTCCCTGTGACCGCCCCCGAAAAATGCCCCGTGTGCGGTGAGTCCCTCACCCACATCGACGACGAAGTGATTTTGCGCTGCGAAAACATGCACTGCCCGGCGCAAGTCCAATGCCTGTTCGAGCATTTCGTAAGCCGCGAGGCCATGAACATCGAAAACTTGGGCCCGGCCCTTATCGCAAGCCTGATTGCCACGGGCAAAATCAAGCGCATTCCGGACCTGTACCGCCTCACGCTCGAAGACCTGGAATCCCAGGAACGCATGGCCAAGAAAAGCGCCAAAAACGTCTTCGACGCTATTGCCGCCTCCAAGGAGCGTAGCCTCGAAAACCTGCTGCACGGTCTCGGCATTAGGTTCGTAGGCCGCACCAGTGCCCGAAACCTCGCGAAGCACTTCCGCACGCTCGAAGCGATCCGTACCGCCACCGTCGAAGACTTGCAGAACGTCAACGACGTCGGCGAACGCATCGGAAAGTCCGTCTACGACTTCTTCCACACGGAACGCTACACGCAAGAAATCGACGAACTCATCGCTCTCGGCTGCCCCACCGAATTCAAGGGCGTCGTAAAAACGCTGTTCCAAGGTCAAACCGCCGTCATCACCGGCACGCTCCCGACCATGGAACGCGAAGAGGCCCGCAAACTCATCGAAGAAAACGGCGGCAAAGTCAGCGGTTCTGTTAGCAAGAAAACCAGCTGGGTTTTGGCCGGCGAGGCCGCCGGAAGCAAGCTCACAAAGGCAAATGAACTCGGGATTCCCGTGCACGATGAAGCCTGGCTCCTCGCCCAAATCGCCGCCAGTGCTGACGAAACGCTTACAGAATCCGCAAATAACGCTGAAAACAAGCCGAATTCGCAACCGCTCAACCAGAGCGAAGCGGTTCAAACTAGTCTATTCTAGCCACATTTTCTATATATATGGCGTAAAAACAAAACAGGTTACCCTTATGGAAATCAACAAGGACATTGCCGACATCCGCGCCGCCGAAGCTATTCTTCATAAAAAGAAGAAGTACCTGCTGTGCTATCATAATTTTAATGTGAAGAACTGCAAGAAATCTGCCGAAGAAATCCGAAAGATTGCCGCAGCCGCAGGTTCGCCCATCTCGATTGCCGTCGTACCCTCTATCGGGGGCGTCCCTGAATCCGAAGCCGACGCCTTCCGTGAAGAAATCGGAAAATTCGTGCAGGAAGGCTACGAAATCTTGCTCCACGGTGTGCGCCACAACGCAGACCTGTTCATCAAGCGTAATCCCATCGGCAAGCTCGCCCTCGCCATTTCGCACAATGGTGCCGAATTTGCGGGCCTGAATAAGAAAGTTTCCCAGATGCTTTTAAACCGTAGCATCGCCCTCTGGAAGGCCCACGGTTTTGGCCGCCCCTCCGGATTCATCGCGCCAGTCTGGCTCGACAACAAGCACCTCAAAAAACAGGTGCTCGAAGAATTCAATTTCTACGAAGACATGCTCTACATTTACCGCAAGGTCGGTAAAAAAGTCAAGCCGTCGTTCTCGCAGATTTTGACCTTCTCTATTTTCCCGCAGGCACTCCTCGGTGCCATGCAGGTATTTTCTCGCATTGCACTACTCCTCTACCGCGGAACCCCCCGCCTGGTGATTCACGCCGGTGACATGAAGGCCATGGGCGAACAAAATCTTCTCTCGCTCGTAAAATTTGCCTCGAACCACCGCGAAAAGATCATGTACCAGGATCTATAAGAGACCGGAGAGACACAAATGATACTCAATAGATTCCTAGCACGAACCGAGTATTCCTCTTACGAGGACCTCTACGAAAACTTTAAGCTCAACATTCCCGAAGACTTTAACTTCGCTTACGACGTGGTCGACGAATACGCGAAGACCGAACCCAAGCGCGAAGCATTAGTCTGGTGCGACGACAACGACGAAAGCCATATTTTTACCTTCAAGGACCTTTCGATTGCCTCGCAGCGCACCGCGAACTTTTTGGTAGAAAAGGGAATCAAGAAAGGCGACCGCGTGATGCTGATTTTGCGCCGCCGCTACGAATTCTGGTTCTTCCTCTTGGCACTCCACCGCATTGGTGCAATTGCCATTCCGGCAACCAACATGCTCGCCGCCGAAGACCTGGAATACCGCTTTAAGGCAGCCGACATCAAGATGGTCGTCTCTTACGACGATCCGGCACTCCAAAAGGAAATCGACACCGCCTGCGAACACACACGCATTGTCGAAACGCTCGTGACCATCGGGCAGTCCCGTCAGAACTGGATCAACTTCTACGACGACTACGAAATCTGCCCGCCGAGTTTCCCGCGCCCCACAGGAGATGCCGCCACGCACAATGACGACATCATGATCGTCTACTTTACCAGTGGCACAAGCAGCAACCCGAAAATGGTCGCCCACACCTTCAGCTACCCCCTCGGCCACATTGTGACCGCCAAGTACTGGCAGAACGTGATTGACGGCGGCCGCCACCTGACCGTTGCCGAAACCGGCTGGGCTAAGGCACTCTGGGGCAAGATTTATGGCCAGTGGATTGCAGGTTCTGCCGTATTCACCTACGACATGAACGTGTTCATTCCGGGCAAGTTGCTCGAAAAGATGCAGGAATACAAGGTGACTACCTTCTGTGCGCCGCCGACCGTTTACCGCTACATTCTGCAGCATGGCGTCGAAAAGTACGACCTTTCCAGCCTCAAGTACTGCACCACCGCAGGCGAGGCGTTGAACTTGGACATTTACAAGAAGTTCTTCGAAAAGACGGGGCTCCGCCTGCACGAAGGCTACGGCCAGACCGAACTCACGCTCACTACGGGCAACTTCGAATGGATGGAACCGCGCCCCGGTTCCATGGGCAAGCCTTCTCCTGGCTACCGCATGGATATCGTGGATGCCGACGGCAACAGCTGCGGTCCCGACGAAGTCGGCGAAATCATCATCAAGATTGACGAAGGCAAGCCCTTCGGCATGTTCGGTGGCTACTACCGCGACGAAGAACGCACCCAGAAAGTATTCGAGGGCGGGGTCTACCACACCGGCGACACCGCTACCCGCGACAAGGATGGATTCTTCTGGTTCGTGGGCCGTACCGATGACTTGATCAAGAGCTCCGGCTACCGCATCAGCCCCTTCGAAGTCGAAGAAGTGCTCCACAAGCACCCCGCCGTCTTGGAAGTGGCCGTTACCGGCGTCGAAGACAAGTCCCGCGGTCAGGCCGTGAAGGCAACCGTCGTACTCCAGAAGGGTTACGAAGCCTCGAAGGACTTGGCCAAGGAAATCCAGCTGTTCGCAAAGAACGTGGCCGCCTCTTACAAGAGCCCGCGTATCATCGACTTTGTGTCTGAACTGCCGAAGACCATCAGCGGAAAAATCCGCCGCGCCTCTATCCGCGACAAGGACAAGGAAGACGCTAACGCTGCTAACGCCGCAACAAATGACGCTGCGAAGGAAGCCGAAAGCGCCCCGGAAAATAAAGAATAGTTGCGGAACAGCAAAGAATCTAAAAAGCCCGCCTCCAAGGCGGGCTTTTGCTATTTAAACGACTTGTTACTTAACCGAGATTCGTCGGATCTGCCTATCGACACGTACCAGGAAATTTCCCGAACGAGGGACTTCGATAGAAAGGAATCCATCGACGCGGCCAGAAGCCAACACCTGCCCCTGTATATCCAGCACCGCATACGGACTGCCGTTGCGAGCACCAGTCACCAATACATTTCTACCGGCAACCGTCACATCGAAACGAGGCGTTTCCCATGTTTCCAACACGGCTTCGCTGCATTTTTCGCCGTTGCAATAAAGCACAAATCCTTTACGGCTAGAGGACGATTTTACAGCACCACTCGAGCTCGACTTCGCTTTAGCGCTCGAACTGGACTTTGCCTGACTTGAAGACGATTTCACCTTGGCGCTCGAGCTCGATTTTGCAACACTCGAAGAAGATTTAGCCTTGGCACTCGAACTAGACTTCGCTTTGACGCTAGAACTAGACTTTGCCTGACTTGAAGAAGACTTTACAGCGCTGCTAGAACTAGACTCCATCACGCTTGAAGACGATGTCTCTTCAGAGATATAATTCTTAATTTCTCCGCTGAAATTCGGCAACGGATCGACACCCACATTTTGCCCCCATATAAAACCGTTCTCCGCATTATGCAAGGCGTATGCCACATCACCATTTTCAAACTGTTCCATTTCGGCCGCGCTTCCATAAGAAGCTTTAACGCCGGAAACATTCAAGTAATAGGAATTCGTCACATCGACAATCGACTTAACTTCTCCCACCAAGGCATCATTGTCCTTTTGCGTGCCATAAGACACGACACGCCCCACATTGTAACAATTCGAAATATTCACGATAGCGTCATACCTGATAGCACCGACCAAGCCGCCGGCATAGTTATTTTTGCCTTCAATTGAACCGGTGTTGTAACAATTTTCAATCACCGTATTACTGTATGTATCAATGACGCCTACTATTCCACCCGGATAGCGAACAGCATTGACCGTTGATGTATTATAACAATTCGAAATTTTAACATACGAATACGTCGTAGGTGCTCCAACGGCAGTACCGATCAAAGCACCCACATTATCGATGTTTCCCTTGGTTTCAAAGTACGAAGCTTCAATACCGACATTCTTGACTATAACGGGAGAATTTTTCGAACCCAAAACACCGACCGACCCGAAAAAGCCATAACCGCTATATGCTTCAGAGTAATTCCGTACCGAATCGCACTTTACATAAAGCCCCGATATAGAATGTCCCCTTCCGTCAAATTTTCCGCCGAATCTAATGATGGGCACCCAGTGTACAAAGCCTGCTGAATCCGCAACATTGAGAGAACCATCTTGATTCAACACATTCTCGTTCACCACGATATCATTAGCCAAGTACGCACAGGAAGCCTGATTCATCGAAAAACCGTCTGTACCGTTCACAATCGCAGCAAAACCATACAGGTCAGATACATCCTTGATGACATAGCATCCATCGCTACTTTTTGACGGTTCTTTTTTCTCGAGCCATTTAGCATACAGAACGACATCTCCAGATTCTTTAGAGTCGATTTCATACAAACGTTCACCTTCAAAATTTTTGTCTTTGTACCATCCTCTAAAAATCGCCCCGCTGCGAGTCACATTTTTAGGCAAAACAACCCCTACCCCCTCCACATAAGACAGGACTTCCTTGTCAATGTTGACAACTCCGCTACCGGTTTGGTAGGATATATTATAGATCGGAGTATATCTCGCCCAGAATTCCTGTTCACCACTAGCCGTCGCCGGGATAAACTTTATAGGATTTCCCTTGAATTCGGCATTATCATACCAACCATAAAATGAGTAGCCTTCGCGAGTGACAGCAGGAAGGTCAAATCTGTAGCCAGGCACATATTCTTCCGGCAGGACCGAGGCATCCCCTTCGTAGGTGTGCAAGCTCAATTTTTCAAAAACCTCGGGCAATACCCCCGTAATGCTTCCAGAAAAATCGGGCGCAGGATCTTCTCCAATAACCTGTCCCCAAATGGAGGTATTCAACCCTTCGTAATAGTAATTGTGCAACAGGTAGGCTATCGTACCGTTGCTCATCATTTCTTTAGGAACCTCAACCCCATAAATGTCGCCAAACGCACCTTTCTGATAATAGACATTGGCATAGGTGAAATTTTCCGCATTGTCCTCATAACGCCCTAAAATAGCGCCCGTATATTCAGCTTCATCACCCAGCGAATACATGATTCCCGCATCATAAGCGTTCACCAACAACACGGAACTTCCGCTCAAGGATCCCGCGATTCCCCCCATAACGGTGGAGCCAACGACATACCCCTGGTTATAGACATTTTTCAGCTCTAATTCGCCGCCCGCCTGGCCAACGATTCCCCCTACAATCGAATTCTCTTCAATTTCATTGAAAGATTCCACTACACCCACACTAAAGGCGTTGGTTACCGTTGCCGGAGCTCCAGACAAGAGCCCAACGATTCCCCCCACGACACGCTTTGCTGCGACATATCCCGTATTGACGCTATTTCCAATTTGAACATTCCCTGTTGCATGAGCGACGATTCCCCCCGCAACAGTCCCTTTTGCCTCGATTCGGGAATGACAGCGAACATTGTAGATAATGACCGGGGCTTTTCCTGCGGCATATACATTACCGACAATGGCTCCCACAGAAGTGCCTCCTCTTAAATAAGAATTAAAAATGCCCAAATTCTTGACAGAAACTTCACGGTCATTTTCCTCAGAAACAATGTTGCTGAAAAAACCGACATTGACTCTAGTGAAGTCATTGAAATAAAGCCCCGATATCGTAAATCCCTGTCCATTGAAGGTTCCTTGGAAATTCATGATAGGCGTCCACGGGACAAATTCCGAAGTGTCCGCTACATTAAGTTCCCCTTCAGGGGTCAAGACATCTTTATTCACTTGAATGTTATTATTGAGCCTTGCGCACACCGTCTGCTTCGGCGCAACATTTTCGGAACCATTTACGATAGCCGCAAAGCCGTAAAGTTCTTCCTTGTTCGTAATCTGGTAACACCCTTCCAGTATGACAGGATTTTTTGGGGTAATTGTTCCTGCGGCTTCCACAAGTACAGCAAGCAGCATCAAAACACCAAATAACGTCTTTATTCTCGACATCTCTTAACCTCACATAAATTTTACTTGTAAGTATAGATAAAAAATGAGAAATCATCTTTGGGGTGGCAACGAATATTTTCTATATTCACCGCCATGACTAAAAGACGCGTAGTAATTACTGGTATGGGAGCAGTGACTCCCGTTGGCAAGAACATTAACGATTTTTGGGCAGCTATTCGCGCTGGCAAGTGCGGTGTCGGCCCCATCACCCTTTTTGACGCAAGCAACTGCCCGGTAAAGATTGCTGCCGAAGTCAAGGATTTTAAGCCCGAAGAACACGACATTGACCCCAAAGAAGCCCGCCGCATGGCCCGCTTCACGCAGTTCCTGCTGGCCGCCTCCAAGGAAGCGGTTGCAGACGCTAGCCTTACCCCCGAAGACCTGGCTGCCGACACCACTGGCATCGTGGCAGGCACCGGTCTCGGCGGCCTCGACATCGTCGATTCTACCTACACGCAGTACATGAACGGCGGCAAGCGCAAGGTTTCGCCCCTCGCCATGCCCCAGCTGATCCCGAACGAAGCGGGCGCAAACGTCTCTATCGCCCTCGGCATTACGGGCCAGGCCCACACGGTCTGCACGGCATGTGCTTCGGGAACCGACGCTATCGGTGTCGCCCTCGACGCTATCCGCTCGGGTCGCCTGGACATCTGCCTTGCCGGCGGTTCCGAAAGCGGCATTACCGATTACAGCATCAAGAGCTTCGCCGGCATGCACGCCCTTACAGACAAATTCAACGACTGTCCGGAAAAGGCTTCTCGCCCGTTCGACTTGAACCGCTCCGGATTCGTGATGGGTGAAGGCGGTGCCGTGCTGATTCTCGAAGAATTGGAACACGCCAAGGCCCGCGGCGCAAAGATTTACGCCGAACTCGCCGGCTACGGTGCTTCTGCCGACGCTTACCACATCACCAGCCCGCGCCCGGGTGGAGAAACCTGCGCCAAGGCACTTACCCGCGCCATCAAGGACGCAGGCATCGCCCCGACGGACATCGACTACTACAACGCTCACGGAACTTCGACGCACCTGAACGATGCCACCGAAACCGCAATGCTCAAGGTCGCCCTCGGCGAACACGCCTACAAAATCAAGGTGTCTAGCACCAAGAGCATGACGGGCCACTGCGTGGGTGCCGCCGGCGTGTGCGAAGCCATCGTCTCGACTCTTGCAATTCGCGACTCGTTCTACCCCGCCACCATCAACTACGAGACTCCGGATCCGGAATGCGACTTGGATTACGTCCCGAACAAGGGTGTCGAAGGGAACATCGACGTCGCCGCCTCCGCCTCTCTCGGCTTCGGCGGTCACAACGGAGTCGTGATTATCAAGAAATATAACGGCTAGACCTGTTCGTCTAACCATCTCTGTAGAATTATGGCGGCAGCGAGTTGATCGATGACCGCCTTATTCTTTTGCTTTTTCTTCTTGCTAAAATAAGAAGTCTTTTCTTGCGCCTGCACGCTGGAATACGATTCATCCTGTGTGTACACGGGCATGCCCGGGAAACGCGTTTTCAGGTCCTCAATGAACTTTTCCACCACCACGTTCTTGCCGTCCTTGCGGCCATCGGGGTGATACGGCATTCCCACCACAAAGGCGTCTACCTTGTTGATTTTCACCAGTTCATCGAGACGCACGAACAGGTTTGTGGTCTTCTGGTCAATCGTTTCACGCGAAAAAGCCATACGGAACTCGGAATCGGCAAAGGCGACCCCGACGCGGTGCTCACCATAATCTAGGGCTAAGTAGTTCATCGGCCACAATATAGAAATTGCCCCTGCACAGGTTTCAACGACTACATAGGCTTCATTTAAGGATTTTTTCAAAAATTCCTTGTTCTTTTGCCCAAAAACTATGTAATTTTAATCTCGGATTTTAAATTCAACCAAAAACTGGAGATATACATGGCAAAAAAGATGATTGCGTGTGACGGTAACGAAGCCACCGCTAGCGTAGCATTTGCTGTTAGCGAAGTTGCGGCTATTTACCCGATTACACCGTCTAGTCCTATGGCTGAGCACGCCGATAACTGGAGTGCTGCAGGCAAGAAGAATATTTGGGGCCAGATTCCCCGCGTGTTTGAAATGCAGTCTGAAGGTGGCGCTGCCGGTACCGTTCACGGTGCTTTGCAGGCCGGTGCCCTCACCACGACCTTCACCGCATCCCAGGGTCTTCTCTTGATGATCCCGAACATGTACAAGATTGCGGGCGAACTTACCCCCACGGTCTTCCACGTCACCGCCCGTGCACTTGCCATGCAGGGTCTTTCTATTTTCGGTGACCACTCCGACGTGATGGCTTGCCGCCAGACTGGTTTTGCCATGCTCGCCTCCAGCTGCGTGCAGGAATGCCAGGACCTCGCTCTCGTGGCCCACGCTTCTACTCTCGAAAGCCGCGTTCCGTTCATGCACTTCTTCGACGGTTTCCGTACCTCTCACGAAGTGATGAAGATCGAAGCTCTCGAAGACGGCGTTATCCGTAACGTCATCGACGAAAAGTATGTGAAGGCATGCCGCGAACGCTGCCTCACTCCGGACCGCCCGACCATGCGCGGTACCGCACAGAACCCGGACGTTTACTTCCAGGGCCGCGAAACGGTGAACCCGTTCTACGCCAAGGTTCCGGAAATTGTCCAGAAGTACATGGACAAGGTTGCTAGCTACACTGGCCGTCAGTACCACATTGTCGATTACGTCGGTGCACCCGATGCCGACCGCGTGATCATTTCTATGGGTTCTTCGACCTGCACCATCGGTGACACCGTCAAGTACCTCAACTCCAAGGGCGAAAAGGTCGGTCTCGTGAACATTCGCCTGTACCGTCCGTTCCCGATGGAAGCTGTCGTTGCCGCTCTCCCGAAGACTGTCAAGAAGATTGCCGTCCTCGACCGCTGCAAGGAACCGGGTTCCGCTGGCGAACCGCTCTTCCAGGATGCCCTGACAGCTATTTCCGAAGCCGTGATGGCCGGCAAGATGGCCATGCCGAAGATGATTGGCGGCCGCTACGGTCTTTCCTCCAAGGAATTCACGCCGGCCATGGTCAAGGCCATCTACGACGAACTCGCCAAGGCCGACCCGAAGGCACGCTTCACCGTCGGTATCAACGACGACGTTTGCCACACCAGCCTCACCATCGACCCGAACTTCAAGCTTGAAAGCGACTTCTTCCAGGCTATGTTCTTCGGTCTGGGTTCCGACGGTACCGTGGGTGCCAACAAGAACTCCATCAAGATTATCGGTAACGAAACCGACAACTACGCCCAGGGCTACTTCGTTTACGACTCCAAGAAGTCCGGCTCCATGACCACCTCTCACCTCCGCTTTGGTAAGAGCATCATCGACGCCCCGTACCTGATTGGCGAAAACGAAGCCGACTTCGTGGCATGCCACCACACTCCGCACCTGGAATCCGTGAACATGCTGAAGTACGCGAAGGATGGCGCAACCTTCCTCGTGAATACTCCGCATTCCGCCGACACCGTGTGGGATACCTTCCCGCGTCCGGTGCAGGAAGAAATCATCAAGAAGCACCTCAAGGTGTATGTGATCGACGCCTACGCCGTTGCCGCTAAGACCGGCATGGGCCGCCGCATCAACACCGTGATGCAGACCTGCTTCTTCTCTAAGCTCGGTAACGTGCTCGATGCCGAAACCGCCATCAAGTACATCAAGAAGTACGCCGAAAAGACCTACGCCAAGAAGGGTCAGGAAGTGGTCCAGAAGAACTGGGACGCTATCGACGCCTCTCTTGCTAACCTGTTCGAAGTCAAGGTTCCTGCTACTGTCACCAGCACCAAGGAATTCCGCGCTCCGATCCACGGCGACGCTCCGAAGTTCGTGAACGAAGTCACCGCAGAAATCATCAAGGGCAACGGCGAACTCCTCCCCGTCTCCAAGATGCCTTGCGACGGCGTGTTCCCGACCGCTACCACCAAGTACGAAAAGCGCGACCTCGCCCTCAACATCCCGTCCTGGAATCCGGACGCTTGCGTGCAGTGCGGCAAGTGCGCCATGGTCT